>Ga0137379_10000730_pt1 | contig 29371 bp, 31 predicted proteins | sample SagtaG_18_FD_104812 | JGI IMG/M metagenome (GOLD analysis project Ga0137379, IMG submission 104812) | Vadose zone soil microbial communities from Sagehorn Ranch, Mendocino, California, USA - Sage2_L_80_16 metaG | ecosystem: Environmental > Terrestrial > Soil > Vadose zone | place: USA...
GAGCGTCCGTTCGAGGGAAAGCACTACCGCATCGAGCGTCCACTCAACCTGCCGCAGAGCCTCACACGCCCCCATCCGCCGATTCTGATTGCGGGCTCCGGCGAGCACAAGACCTTGCGCCTGGTCGCACGCTACGCCGATGCCTGCAATCTGCGCCCGGGCCCCGAGATCCCGCAGAAGTTGGAGGTGCTGCGCCAGCATTGTGAGGCCGAGGGGCGGGATTACGATGCGATTGAGAAGACGTGTGCGTTTGCCTTCGACGTGGGCGAGGATGGCTCCAAAGTGAGCGAACTGATCGGGCACCTGCGCTGGCTCGCCTCAATGGGAATTCAGACGGTCCTGGGTGCGGTCCCGCAGGTGTATCGAATCGAGCCATTAGAGATCATCGGCCGTGAGGTCATTCCCGCTGTCGCGGACCTGTGAGTATGAATTGGTAAATGCCCTACGAAGTGAGCAAGTCTGGCCCTCAAACGTGAGAAATTGCCCCGAATGGTGAGCGCTGGGACACACGTTTCCTGGAAAACCGCTTCTCATCTGGCTTGTTTCATCGATGTCTTGTAAATTGAAGGGAGAAAGAGAGGTTCGCGTTAGCTCTCCTGGCGGAATCCTGCTAGAATCATACGTATCTCAGGATGATCGCCACAACCAGATCGTTTTGAGCGTGAGAATTGAGCCTTGGAAGAGACGCCTGTTTCTCGTTCTCAGATGAACTGTCAACGTCTTGTGGTTTCAACCCCGTCCATCCACTGGATTGGAGGGCCAAGCACCACTCGAACTTGCGGTTCATACCAGGCTCTAGACAGGAGGAACCTATGGCAGTCGAAGAACACAAGAACAACGATGAAGCCGAAATCAAAAGGGTACTAGAGGATGGGGTCGAGGCGTTTCGCGCGAGGGACATCGATGGGATTATGTCCATCTACGCGCCGGAAGTCGTGTTGTTCGACATCGTGCCCCCGCTGCAATAGCTGGGAGCAGAGGCATACAGGAAACGTTGGGAAGAGACGTTCTCGTCGTTCCAGGGTCCGATAGGCTATGAAATTCACGACCTCGACATCACGGTGGGCGATGACATTGCATTCGGCCACAGCCTCAACCGGGTGAGCGGAACCATGAACACTGGGCAGAAGACCGATCTGTGGCTGCGTTCGACCGTTTGCTTCCGTAAGATCAACGGCGAGTGGCTGATCGTGCACACGCATGTTTCGGTGCCTGTCGACCTGGAGAGTGGCAAAGCGGTGCTCTCCCTCAAGCCGTAGCAATCTCACCACCCGTGGCGGCGACAGCGTTGCCCGCCACAGCTAGGGTTCGGCCCACGGCGGCCAGAAGTCCACACTAAAAAGAACAGAGCCGTCTTGGGATTGAGCAATTCGACCACCATGCCCTATGGAGATGGTGCGGGCAATCTTTCAGTCAAGCGACACGACGAGCGTGTATATGATGGATCCATCCTCGGGGCCACAAGGCTTCGTGCCGTTTGTCCGAGCAGTCCTTCGCGGCCAGGCTTTCGACGAGGGGTAAGCTGATCCAGTTGGTAAATAGGCTGAAAATTGGGACGGAAATACTGGGCTGAGAACCCCTTGTCCGAATTTTCAGCCCATCGTTTTTGGGCTGAAAATTCGGACTCATTTCGGATTGGGATGTTCTGATTTCTCTGGGGCGCGCTTTTTCCTGCCTCGCTTTTCTTGTTTCTTGCCTTTTGACCTTGGATCTTCTGGATCTTCTGGAGATTCTTGTTTCTCGCTCACGTCTTCCTTCTTAGGGTTCTGCGCATCAACCACGTGGATTCTGTCTCGGCGAAGGGTAAGTTGCTCAGCGGCAGCTTCGAGATGCTTTGGATTGACATTGACCTCGGCCTGCGCATAGGACCACTGGAGCGCTGTGGTGATCTGCTTCATCAGGTGGTCCATGAGCACTCGCCCACTTTTTTGCGGGTCGAGTAAGGGGTGCGTGAGCCAGGGGTGCAGGTTGCGGAAGCAGCGCTCGTGCAAGCTCTCTGCGTGCCTGCCTGCTCGAGTGAGCCATGAGGTGATCGTCGCCTGACGATAGCCGAAGATCCGTTCAGCCGCGGAAGCATCCAGTCCTTCGGCCAGGGCAGAGAGGACCAGTGCGACCTGGTGGGAGGCGGTTTTCAGTCGGTACAACGCCGTGTCGCGTCGAGCGCTGAACGTGGTGCGGCAAGCCTGACAACGGAACGTCTGGATCCGCTCGCCATGGCCGTGCTTGCCATCCCCAACGAGGGCATGGACGGAAGCGTCTGTGATGCCAAAGTACGCGCACTTTTGGTTGGGACAGGCGTAGCCTTCGGTGTTCACCCGCTTGGGGGCACCTCGGCGGCTTTTCACCTCTCGCCAGGGGCGTACAAGAGCTGGAGCAGGTCTCATACCCGGCGAAGGAGTGCAGGCGAGACGACAGGAAGGGCAATCCAGCGGGGTGCGTGGCTTGAGCAGACGGTGGACCATCGTGCGTCTCCTGCCTGCTGGTGAGTGGGAAGGCTGAAGAGAGAGCCAGCAAAGACGCCAAAGAAGCGCTAGACAGAGGATGAAGCAGACCACGAGCAGGAACCCGAACACATAAAGCGCCATAACGATCCTCGCTGTTTGAAATGGGTGGCAGGAAGAGTTCCCTTATCATATGGGCGTGGGTATGGCCTGTCAAGCGATTGGGAGCAACGTCCGAATTATCCACCATATCCGATAGAAGCACCCACAGATTTTCTTCAGCCCCACGAGGCAGAGATAGATGGAGCGCAAGGCCGCAAGGAGTACCGTATTCCTACTGATGAGTTAGAGGAGTTGGAGGAGTTCAACAGCAATCTGGTTGGCAACATCGAAATGATAGCTGAGTTCCATGCTGCTTGAAAAGTGCTCCCTCGTCACCCTTTCAAGCGGCATGAAGCACCCGTTTCCGTAACAAGTCGAACCTGGCTCGTCCATCGGAAGAGGCTGTTGAACCGTATGCTGGCTACTCAACGTAGGTCATCCATCAGAAAAGAAGCTCATGAGAGGGGAATGTACGCTCCCTCTCTCTCGACTCGCGTGGTGTGCGGTGACCAGGAAACGGGAAGAAGAAGCAGTGAGACCGAACCAGAGGAGCCAACGGAACGCCAGAGCCCGAGTGTGAGGTAGTGGTGTGCGTCGAGGAGAGGGGGAACGGCCTCCTCATTCTATCATATCTATAATGATACAGTGAGAACGAAATACTAGATTCTAATAGACACATTACGCGACAGGCAGACATGTGAGGCCTGTGCTGGCTACATATGATATCCGCCGAGCAAATTGCTAGTTTTCCTCATCAATTGCTCGTTTGTTCACGACTGATCTGCTCATTGAGCGAGGCTTGGGGAGTATGGACTTGTCATCCTCGACACAAACTCGGTGACTCTGATACCAACCGTTCACCTCTTTCAAGGAAAACCTCAAGAAACGGCTTGCCGGGTCACAACAGAACGACACGCGTGACTCCTTATGTCTCTCGCCTCTGAGGAATCGGCAAGGAGCAAGAGACAGCATGAGGGGTTCTCACAGGCCTATTCTGGCCGACGGATACTACACGTAGCCAGCACACCGGTTCGATCAGTTCGTAGGTCAGAGGTCCGATCTCATCCAGCAGAGCGAAGGCGTCATCTTCCAGAGAAATGAAGCTCTCGCCCTCATCGTTTGTCAAGAATTGGTCAGTGCCGAGGCGATACTTTCCAGTACAGATACCTACAAGCTCTTCATCGAATGGCAGAAGCGCCTCGGCGATGAAGAAATAGGGGAAGGAGAGAGGCAATCTTGGGATTTCCATCGTCACTGCGGGATAGTATCATTTTCCACTGTACCCTCAGAAAATGTCGGAAGCAAAGAGGTACAGCTTTAAAATGGCTAACTTCCCGGTTCATGCATTTCGGCTGCATTTCTGATAGAGCGAGGCACCGAGCGGATCGCCATTGCCAACCTGTAAACTCCGTCGCGGATTTCCTGCTCGTTCACGGCGGCATAGCCAAGTACTAACCCCCCACGGGACATTGGCTCATGACGAAACACCGCTACAGGGATCACTTCAACTCCATACTTTGCGGCTTGCTGCGCTACCACAGCATCATCCACACGAGGGGGCAACCAGCCAACAAGATGCATACCCGCTTCCGGCGGATGTACTTCGAACAGCTCGCCTAGTTCACTTGCCACGGCTGCCAGTAATGCCGCTCTGCGTTCAGCATAGACTGTATGCATACGCCGGATGTGGCGCGCGAAATGTCCCTCCGTGATGAAATCGGCGAGCGCCATCTGCTCAAGAATAGGCACATGTCTATCCACAAAGAGGCGCACGGCCACAAACACATCGGTGAGATCAGGTGGAACGACCAGATAGCCGAGACGCAGCGCCGGAAAGAGCACCTTGCTGAACGTGCCGAGATAAATCACGCGATTGGTTCTGTCAAGTCCTTGTAACGCCTCCAGAGGCCGACCACTAAAGCGATACTCGCTGTCGTAATCGTCTTCAAGGATCCACGCATCGGCCTCGTTTGCCCATTCCAACAAAGCCAGTCGTTGGGCCAAACTCATTGTGACGCCGAGGGGAAATTGGTGGGATGGCGTGACGTAGACCAGGCGCGCCCGTGGACAGCGTGCTCTCCCCTCGCGCACATCCAGCCCATCCGCTTTGACTGGTATAGGAACCAGTTGCGCTCCTGCCCCTCCTAACGCACCACGTGCACCAGGATACCCTGGATCCTCAAGCCAGGCCATATCACCAGGGTCGAGTAATATACGTGCCGCCAGGTCAAGCGCCGCCTGTGCTCCTGAAACGACAATCACCTGGTCAGCTATGCACCGGACTCCTCGTGTCACACCGATGTGAGCGGCAATGGCCTCGCGCAGCGGACGGTAGCCTGCGGGGTCCTGATTGTCGGAAGCTTCCTTCAGGGAGTGCCGCACCCGGCGCGTCACCATCTGGGTCCATATCTGGTAGGGAAACAGGTCGAGGGCAGGGACTCCCACCCGAAAAGCAGGCAGTTTCCCTGGTTCTGAGGGAACCTGTGGCCTCGGCATAGCAGGCAGGCGTGCCATGTTCATCCCTCGCTGTGAAACGCGAGAACGGACCGCGACATCCTGAGCAAACTGTCTCTGCTGGGAAGTCGAGGGAAGCGTGAGCAGCGTCTCGGGCGTCACACGTGCAACCGAGGTCCCGCGTCCTACTTTGCTGTTGAGGTACCCTTCCGCAAGTAACTGCTGGTAGGCAAGATAGACCGTATTGCGAGAAACTCTAAGTTGGTCAGCAAGCGTGCGTGTCGCAGGGAGCCGTGCCCCCGTTGTGAGCTGCCCCGTAAGAATGGCCAGGCGCAACCGGTCATACAACTGGCGATACAGAGGGACCGATGAGGTCGTATCGAGCACAATCAGAGGCTCGTAGAGGAATGGTACCCGTTTCGGCATGGACATTTCGACCTTTCTTTTCTGAAGGCACCACCAGGAGAAATGGCACCAATATTATACAAGCAAATGGCTCTTGTAACAAGGCCATTGCCGTGCTAGATTCCTTGCAGAGGATCAAATGAAATGTAGGGCCATCTTCTGTAAGATAAAAAAGGCGGAAAATCCTATGACCGATCTCGAATTATTAGTCGACCTCGTTGACAACCTCACAAAAGGCATCCACAAGCAGGTGTCAGGATTATCCCAGAAAGAACTGACATGGCAACCCGATACCGAAGGCAACAGCATTGGCGTCACGGTCTGGCATATGAGCCGTGGGCTGGATGTGCTCAAGGTACGCTTCTTAGAGCAACGGCCTGCCGAAGCTGAGCAATGGTACACCCAGGGCTGGGCCAGGCAAACCGCCTATGATCCTCGCGGCATCGGCACTGGCGGCCTGGGCATCCTGTCTGGATACACGCGGCAAGAAGTGTCTGCGATTCCAGAACTCTCCGCAGAGGAACTCCTGGCCTATCTCGACCAGGTGAGCCACGCCCTCCGCCAGTACCTTCTCTCCTTGCCGGAAGGGGCGCTGGCACAGCCAACCACATTCGTGGGCGAAAGACTGACGGGATATGTAGTCATCAAAGAAATCGTGCTGGGGTGCGTTGGGCATCTCGGAGAAATCGAGGCGCTCAAGGCATTGCAAACCCGAGCCAAACAGCGCTCGACTGATCATTCGAGAGTAGAACCTCCGTCACAACAGCAGGTGGAAACCGTGAAGCGCCTCTTTGACGCCGTCAACCGACACGACCAGGCTGCCATGCTGGAAGCATACCATCCCGAGGTCGTCATTCACGAAGCGCCCTCCCTACCCTACGGTGGAGACTATCATGGGCATGAAGGAGCTCTTCAACATGTGAATGGTTTCTACCGAACCTGGGAAGTGTTGAAGCCAGGCCTTTCGGGGAAACTACCTGAAGAAGTCCAGCAGGAAAATTCCACTGTCTTTCTGGAAACCACACAGGAGTATGTGGTGGTCTTTGGGATAAATAGGGCAGTAGTACCACAGAGTGGAAGAAAGCTCGCTGTTCCAGAGGCGTTTGTGTTCAAGATGCAGGACGGCAAGGTGGCCGAGTCCTGGATGCTGAACCAGGATACCGTAGCGATCCTGGAGTTCTTGAAGGAAGCGCAGAAGTAGATACCATCAAAAAAGCATGCGGGGGCCAAAGTTAAGCCCGTTGAGGTCCTTCGTACTCCTGGTCGGTCCGAGTTGTTCCGCGCGTAACGAAAGATTTTTCCAGGGTTAGGAGAGAAAATTCGCAAAATGTCTGCTCAATCGCTCCAAAATCCCGAAAATACTTTTTTCGGAGTGAGCATGGAATTATTTCAGGGCTTCCAAACAGCTTTTTGGTCGCCCTTGCCCATTTCGTTTCGGGGTTACGATGGAACTCTCAAATCTATACCCCAAGAGCAGAGCATGAGAGAGAGCAACAGGAGAAAGGGTGTGAGGATGAGTATACAAACTGATGGTCTAGCAAAGTGGCACACATTTGTCAGCGAGCAGGATACGCAGGCCCTGGCCGAGGCTTTCGCCGATGACGTTCTCTTCCACTCGCCTGCCTTCTGGAAACCAAAAGCAGGTAAGGCCACTGCCATGCTCTACTTTAGCGGCGCCGCTCGCGTTTTGCAGGATTTTACCTATCACCGCCAATTTGTTGGCGACAATGCAGTTGTCCTCGAATTCAGCGCCCGCGTTGGTCAGTTGAGCGTGAAAGGCGTCGATATTATCCAGTTGAACGCCCAAGGGCAGATTGTTGACTTTGAGGTGATGGTCAGGCCAGCCAACGGACTGCAAGCACTCGCAGCAGCGATGGCACAACAGTTGGTATCTGCTGATTCTCCACCGTAAATGTTAGCCAAATGAACGACAGCAGGCCTAGCCAAAGAAGACAATGGTTTTTGTCTTGGAGCCAATTGACTTGCCAGAAGCAACACCCAAAAAGTTCTGTGATTGCATTTAGGACAACAGTGGTTTGAAAAGGAGAGCCAGTCATGTTTGTCGTGATCTATACCCCTGGCCCAGCTTGGCAGACCGGGATACGGGTCACTGAACAGCCCTTGTTTCGCGACCATCTCCAGTATATGCAACAGCTTTTTGCAGCCAGGCTGCTGCTGATGGGCGGTCCTTTTCTGGACACGCAGAGCGCCCTGGCCATCCTCGATGTCGCCACCGAAGCGCAGGCGCGGGACATCGTCGCACACGATCCCTTTGTGCAGGCGCGGGTGTTGGAACCTCACCTGCATCCCTGGCATGCCTACTTCAATCAGTATCAAGCTGGCAGGGGCCAGAGGAAAAGCGATCGCCCATGGATGCAGAACAAGATGGAAACCGAGCAGGAGAGGGGAGACCGGTGAAAGTCAGCGTTTTCCTCTCCCTTGTTACCGCGCAGCCTCACAGGGGAACTTTTTCTTTCTTCTCTGCTTGCGTTTATCTCGTTGCGCCTCCTGTGGGCTGAAGGAGGCCCAATAGGAGGTGCCATAACTGTCATTTCTTCTGACTCTTCATCATAGAGAACATTGAGATGCAGTACCAAGGAAGGTGAAAGATCTAATGACCGACAGAGAAGTATTGGCCGACCTCGTCGTCGACCTCACCGCGGGCATCCACCAGGCCATAACGGGATTGTCAGCTCAAGAACTGGCGTGGCGACCCGATGCCGAAGGCAACAGCATTGGAGTCACGGTCTGGCATATGAGTCGTGGGCTTCGATGTATTGAAAGTGCGGTTTTTAGAGCAACGGCAGGCTCTCGCCGAGCAATGGCACACCCAGGGCTGGGCACAAAAGACCGGGTACGACCCGCGTGGCATCGGCACCGGGGGCTTGGGTATCCTGACCGGCTACACCCAGGAGGAAGTGGCTGCGGTCCCACAGCTTACAGCAGAGGATCTCCTCGCCTACCTGGATCGGGCGGCCGAGGCCCTGCGGCAGTACCTCCTCTCCTTACCGGAGGGAGCGCTGGCACAGTCAATCGTGGCCATGGGGGAAAGCCTGACGGCGTACCAACTGATCAAAGGCATCCTGCTTGGGTGCGTCGGGCATCTTGGGGAGATCGAGGCGCTCAAGGCACTGCATCTTCGTGCCACACAGCCTTCCTCAGAGCGGAAGCGAGGAGAGCCTTCTTCGCAGCAGAAGCTGGAGGCCGTGGGGCGTCTGTTTGAGGCCGTCGTACAACGCGACGAGGTTGGTCTCCTAGAGGCGTACCATCCCGAGGTTGTGATCCATGAGGCACCTTCCCTGCCCTATGGTGGAGACTATCACGGCCATGAAGGCGCTCTACAACATGTGCGTGGCTTCTACCAGACATGGGATACGCTTCGGAGGGGAGAACTGCTTGAAGAAGTCCAGCAAGTACATCCGCCCATCATCCTTGACACAAAGGGGGAGTACGTCGTGGTCCTCGGGCAAGCAAGAGTAATGGCACCCTCGAGCGAAAGAACGGTCGACCTTCCGGAGGCGTTTATGTTCAGGGTGCGCGATGATAAGGTGATCGAAACCTGGATGTTTCACCAGGATACTGTGGCAATTCTCGATTTGCTGAAGCAGACAGAGCAACAAAAGTCATAAGGATGGCAGAAATGAGAGCACGTTTGAGAGAAGAGGAGGTGTTCGGTGAGTCGTCCTGCTCCTTCACAGCCGACCCCTCTTGAACCAAGAACGTTTTTCAGAGGAATCTGGCGTGGTGAGGGGCAAGTGACTTTCCATGGCCTCCTGGGCCTCTTTGTCCCGCATATCTCTCTTCACTATCAAGGCACGACGAACTGGCTTTCTGAGACCACCTGGCAGGTGTGTGATCGCTTGCTGTTTGCCTGGGGCCAGGTGATCGAGATGCAACTGGTCGCCGAGATCATGGGTCAGCGGTGCATCCATATCACCTCCTCTGTTATGCCAGGAGGGGCTGCTATCCTGTTGTCCAAGGATAGGTTCGACTTCACTCCCTATATCATCCGGTTCAAACGGTGGAGAATCCCGTTGCGCCTCCGTTGCCTTGATACCAACCGTCTTTCGCCGTCCGGCATGATCATAGACACGATCAAGCTGCTTTGGCTTGGGTTCCATATAGCCACGATGCAGCTCTGGATCACCGATGACCGAGGCGACGAGAAAGTATGAGCGGACTATGCCACTGGATGGCAATATGCAGTTTCAACGCGCCGGCAGGATTGAGGCAAGCTCTCTGGCACGTTGCGCAGGCAAGGGACAACCCGGGCGCGTCCAGCACGAAGCAGGAAAGGAAAGAAACCCTTATGGCGTTACAATTCGGCTTGTTTGTTCCGCAGGGCTGGCGCATGGATCTGCTCGGCATCGCTGACCTGGTGGAGGCCTACGAGACCATGACCCACGTGGCCCAGGAAGCTGAGTCGCTCGGTTATCATTCGATCTGGCTCTTCGACCATTTCCACACCGTGCCCACCCCAACGCAGGAAGTCACCTTTGAGTGCTGGACCAGCACTGCCGCCCTTGCCCGCGATACCCAGCGCATACGCATCGGGCAACTGGTCACCTGCAATGGCTATCGCAACCCGTCACTGCTGGCAAAGATGGCCTCGACTGTGGATATAATGAGTCATGGACGACTCACGTTCGGGATTGGAGCAGGCTGGCACGAACAGGAATTTCGAGCCTATGGTTATGACTTTCCTGATGGGCCAACACGCCTGCGTCAGTTGCGGGAAGCGGTGCAGGTGATCCTGGCTCTGTGGACGCAAGAACAGGCGGTGTTTGAAGGGAACTATTACCAGGTCCGCGGCGCCATTAACCAGCCCAAGAGCGTCCAGAAGCCACATATTCCTTTGCTCATCGGCGGAAGCGGTGAACAGGTTACCCTCAAGCTCGTGGCGCAGTATGCCGATGCCTGCAACATTACCAATGCGGACATCGCCACCTTTAAACACAAACTGTCTCTCCTCAAGCGCTATTGTGGGGAGATTGGGCGTGACTATCAAAGCGTGAAGCGCACGGTCTTACTCACCGTGTGCTAGCCGAGACGGAGGGAGCCGCGCTGGCGAAAATCGGCTACATTGAGCGCAACGCCCAAAGCGCTGCTTCCCCCGCCCAGTTTCGTGAAAGGGCGCTCATTGGGACTCCTGAGACGATCCGGCCACGTCTCGCAGCATACGAACAGGCGGGGGCACAGGAGATCATCCTGTATATGCCTGACTCGGCGCACTTGGAGTCGGTACGACAGTTTGCACGCGAGTATATAGGCACATGGGAAGTTGACGAGAGGTGTTGTTTTCGTAACGGTTCATAGGTTCATCAGAGAGAGGAGGTCTCTATGACGAAAGTACTGGTTACTGGCGGCGCTGGGATGCTGGGTCGCAAAGTTGCAAAAGAACTGACTGCAACCGGCTTCCGAGTGCGCGTCATGAGCCGGAAGCCACTGCCTCCAAACGTGCCCTCGGTCACGGAATGGGCGCAGGCTGATCTCGAAACCGGTCAGGGGATAGCTGATGCGGTGGCTGGAGTCGATGTGGTGATGCATGCGGCGAGCAGCCCATTCAAACACACACGGCAGGTCGACGTAGACGGGACGCGGTTCTTGCTCGAACAGGCCCGCGTCGCTGGCGTCGCGCACATCATCTACATTTCGATTGTCGGGGTCGATCGTATTCCCTACGATTACTACCGCGCAAAGCTTGCTGCCGAAGAGTTGGTCCAGCAGAGTGGCATCCCCTGGTCTCTCCTCAGAGCTACGCAGTTCCACTACCTGGTCGATCGCTTTTTCCAGGCCGTGACAAAGATACCGTTGGTGATGCTCCTGCCAGTTGATCTGCAATGCCAGTCGATAGCCGAGAGCGAGGTTGCCAGCCGGTTATGCAAGATCGCGGTCGCCGGGCCTGCTGGTCGCCTGCCCGACTTGGGCGGGCCAGAAGCCCAGACAACAGGTGAGATGGCACGCATCTGGTTGGTTCGGCACGGGATGCATCACCGTATCCTTCCCTTCCATGTACCAGGCAAAGTTGTAGAGGGCTTCCGTCGGGGCTATAACACCTGCCCTGATCAGCCAGTGCGTGGGCACATCACCTGGTCCGCATGGCTGCAAAGAGCATCTGAGGAGAGGTGCAACTAAGGACGTGAAGGCGTAGAAAAAGGTCGCAAGCCCTGCGAGCCTAAGCCAGGATGGCGTGAGCACCCAGCTTCGCTATCAATGGGAGCCGCTCAGGCGTTTATCGCCTATCTATAAGGAGGTTTAACCATGAAAGCGAGAATACAGGTCCGGTTGACTGAGGATATGAAACGCATTGTGAGTGAGCAGCGGCTTGGCTTTATTGCCTCGATCTGTCCGGATGGCACGCCTAATCTCTCGCCGAAAGGGACGACGGCGGTCTGGGATGATGAGCATCTTATCTTCGCCGATATCTGCTCACCTGGGACGATTGCCAATGTGCAGCGGCAGCCAATTGTGGAGATCAACGTGGTCGATCCGGTAGCCCGTAAAGGGTATCGTTTCAAAGGCACAGCTACTGTTTACAAAGAGGGGCCACTTTTTGAGCAGGGGCTGGCCTTCTACCGCAATCGTGGGACAGCCAGCCCCATTGAGCATATTGTGCTGGTGAAAGTCGAGCGAGCCTTACCCCTGATTTCGCCGGCCTACGATCAGGGGAAGACAGAGGAGGAGATTCGCGAGCACTGGCTGGGGTACTGGGAGACTCTCTATCATCCATCATGAAAGCGGCTTGACATGAGTGCCAGTATATTGGGATGGAGGAGGCTTGTAGAACGTCTCTTGGGAGACTATTCAGCTAGAGCGCTTGGAGAAAGAGCTAACGATCACTTGCCAAGCAAAAGGAGGCTGGTTTCTTATGAACACGTCTGTATCTGCTCGCACCTTGCAAGCTATGAAAGCCTATTATCAAGCTCGTGCCGGTGAATATGATGAAAGCTATTCCCGCCAGGGGCGCTATGATCAAGGTCCTGAAAGGAATGCACGCTGGTTCGCTGAATTGAACGAGGTGTTCACTGTGCTGGATGCCTTTCAACTGAAAGGAGAAGTGCTCGAACTTGCTGCCGGGACGGGAACCTGGACCCAGCATCTGGTCCGCACAGCTTCGACCGTCACCGCTGTTGATGCTTCTCCTCAGATGCTGGCGATCAACCGGGCCAAAGTCGCCAGCCCTTGCGTCTCCTATGTGCTGGCTGATCTCTTCTCCTGGCATCCTGAGCGCGTCTACGATGCCATCTTTTTTGGGTTCTGGCTCTCGCATGTTCCTCGTGAGTGGCTTGACGACTTTTTGCGCTCCTGCGTTGCCATGCTGCATCCAGGAGGCAAGGTCTTCTTTGTCGATAATCGACGTCCCCCGGACGCTCCTGTTACTCCCCCTCAGGGAACTGAACAGGCAAGCCAGGTTGTAGTGCGCACCTTGCAAGATGGATGCAGGTTTGAGATCGTCAAAAACCTGTATGATGTAACTGATCTCGCCGCACGCTGCGCTTGTGCTGGGTTTGATCTTCTGGTGTGCCAAACCCCGACCCATTTCCTCTATGGCTCTGGGACTCGTCGCAGATGATAAAAGGGAGCACAGATGAAAAACCGCGAGAAGCTGGTGATTCTGTTTGACGGAAGCTGTCGTTTTTGCACTGCCATGGCCGAACTGCTACGAGTGCTGGACTGGCGACGCCGTATGCACTGCCTACCGTTTCAAGCGCCTGGTATTCCTCAGGAGTATGGACTGACCATGGCTCAATGTGAGCGGGCCGTCTGGGCGGTCTCGCCTGATGGGAGCAGCTATCAAGGAGCTCAAGCAGTAAGCGTCGCTCTTGACACCTTGCTTGGCCTTTGCTGGTTCCGATTGCTCTATCACTGCCCTAGCATCGAGCGGATTGAGGATAAGCTCTATACCTGGGTAGCAAGCCATCGTCAATCACTCCCAGGCCTACGTCCCTATTGCCAACGCCCCGGCTCGCCTTGTGACAGGTGATGCATCCGGTGCATGTTGAAGATCCGACCGTCGGAAACGGATGGTGGTCGCCGGAGTTTCAGAAAATGCAAAACCACCCTGACCCAGCAATGAGCTCAGTGTCACGGACAAAATATCACATTATGGACCTCCACTTGTCTCTTGTACTGATAGAATAGCTCATGACAACGAGACTGCGTAAGGTTGTCATCTCAGCAGCCAATTTCATCATTGGCCGGTCGAAAGGAAAGGTGTATGAGTAGAATAAAGGGTATTGCGAAACGGAATTCACTGCTCACGGCGCTCGCTTTTGCCTGGTCGCAACTTCGCTACAGAAAGGTGTTGCAACCTTGAGGGGTTGCAGCACTTGATGGGAACCTCCTGCTCGCATTTGGGCACATGGAATTGGCCCAGCAGCACGCCAGAAAGATGCCAAAGCAGGTCAAGCATCTGGCACGAACTCTTGCTGCAATGCAGATGGATTGCCCCTGGTGTCTAGATTTTGGCATGCTCGAGAGTCAACAGATGGGTATTCATGAAGAAAAGCTGCAAGCTCTCCTGGATTACCGGCGCTCGCCGCTGTTGAGCGAGCAAGAAGTTCTCGTCTTGCGCTATGCCGAGGCGATGAGCAAGACTCCGGTCTGGGTTCCTGATGATCTCTTCGCAACGCTCAAGGCGCACTATAGCGATAGGCAGCTTGTCGAGTTAACGTTCCTGATTGCCTGGGAGCAGTGTGTGGCCCACTTCAATCGTGCTCTTGACATCGAAGCTGATATTGTCTCTGGGAATGGGTACTGCCTTGTGCCAGACGACCGTTTTTCAGGCCAGCAGCAGGGGCCATCAGATTGATGGGTAAACGGTTCGATTCTTTCCGCGAAATAGCTTTTGCCTTGAATACCACACTAAATAAAGCGGTGATACCCTTGCGGGAAACGTTGTAGAATGAAAGACCAAAAACAACAAACACAGAGGTGCTACCATAGCCAGGCCAAGTGAAGTCTACGTGCGAGAGTTGTCGCCAGAAGAGCAAGAGGTCTTGCAGGAACTCTATCATCGCACTCCAGATCCCACGATTAAGACGCGGTGCCAGATCATTTTGCTGTCTGCCAAACCCATGAGCGTGCCGCAGATCGCCCAGGTGACCTTCTACAGCGAAGATACGGTGGCCTGCTGCATTCATGAGTTTAACCAGAGCCGACTGGAGAGTCTGCTGCCCAGCCCGAAGGGAGGGCGCCCGCCCAAGATCACACCGGACTATTTGAAGCGGTTGCTCTCGATCATTGAGCAAGATCCCAGGACACTGGGCTGTGCCTTCTCGAACTGGACGGCTTCCGGGCTTTCGGAGTACCTGGCACACGAGACAGGGATTGAGCTGGATGAAAGCCGGATTCGTCACTACTTGCATGCGCATGACTATGCGCTGCTGCGGCCCGTGCTGACCGTTGCCAGCCCTGATCCAGACTATGCAAGCAAACGAGCCAGGCTCGAAGAGTTGCAACGTCAGGTGGAGGTGGGAGAGATCGATCTGTACTATGAGGATGAGATTGACCTGGCTTTGCTGCCCACCATCACGCACTGTTGGTGCAAACGTGGCCACCAGCGCAAAATCGAGACTCCGCGCAAGAATCAGAAACGCTATGGAGCAGGACTCATCCATTGGGTGAGTGGCAAGCTGTATTGGGCTACCAGCGAACACAAGGATCATGCCTTGTTCCGTTCGGTCCTCTCCCAAGTGCTGGAGCCATCCGACGGTGTTCCTAGGCGCAAGACCTACGTGGTGGTCGATAACTATCGCATTCATTTCGCCAAACCTGTTCTGGCCTTCTTAGCCGCTCACTCCGACCAGATCGAGTTGGTGACGCTGCCAACCTATTCGCCTCAGCTCAATCCCGTTGAGCGGTTCTGGAAGCATTTGCGACGCAAGGTGACTCACAATGCCTTTTTCCAAACCATCGATCGGTTGCTTGATGCGGTCACTGGATTTTTCCAGGATCTGGCGGCTCAGCCTGACACCGTTCGCTCGGTGGTGGGATTAGCCGCATAAGTTTCGCCGGTTTATTTAGAGCAGAGAAGAGATCACAATTGAGCGTCGCCATACTCATAACACATCAATCGTCTCCTATGCAGAGAGGATAAAGCATGCTGCCAGTAGACAAAATCGACTGAGAATACGCCTTTTCAAACATCGGGGGGGAAACAATGACAGAGGAACTCTTGCTCTTCGGCCAACAGGTACTGGCAGCCCAACCATTTAGTGCCTTGTTGGGAGCCCAGCTCACTACTGGAATGGACGTACTCTGCCGGGGACACGGAAGTCGGGGCCAAGTGGCTCAAGTCCGCCGCAGAGCTGCTCGTGCTGCGCCATGATACGCTTTGGATCATTGATGGTGTTGGGCCAGACGCTCCCGTCGAAGATCGGGACGCGGAGACGAAAGACCGCGCGAATGGGAAAGAGCCCGAACTGCAAACGGTGGAGGCGAAACGAGCAGCAGAACACGACGAAAACGGTGGAAATGGCGAAAGAACCGGTGCAAACGAGCACATCACCCAAATGCACGTTTTCTCGAACGGTGGTTCCCATCGATCCCAAACGATGGGCGGAAAGTTCCGTCACCTCGGTGGAATGTGCCTCTCTGTGGAAGAACGCGTTCACTCTCTCCGGTCAAGGGCGTCCTCCGGTTCCCACCGCACGAGCCACGCAAAATCCAGACCGAAGTTCATGGCAAACGTTGGGCGGCATCAGGAAAAACGGACTGGGAAGTCGTTGGAGGAGGGCAAAACAAATGAAACAAAAGATGCGGAACCATATTCGTGCGTGCGGGCAGGTCACAGGTGTAAATCCCAACATTAAGCGGCTCATACGCACCCTCGCTGATAAAAAACTCAAGCAGAAGGTCGAAGGGAGCGGGATCTGCTTAACATGCAACCTGTTTGTTTCCCTCATATCTCATCTTTTCTCAGAATCAGCGAGGGTGCGTATGAGCCATTAAACTGGTGGGTAAACTACTCTGAAACCGCTTGCTCGCCAGGATACTGTTGGGCTTTACAGTGTTGTTATGAAGGGTTCCAGGTCGTACAGCGAGCTCCTTTTCTGACGAATTGGTTTGGTAAGCTCACAGTACGACCTGGAACTCTTCTTTTTCAAGCCCTTTCTAGCTCACACCAAACGTTACAGTAAACAAGAACATCTTTGTTGAAGAAAAGCAGAAGAAAGAGAGGTCTGACATGAATATCCAACCCTTCACGATCAATCTTGCTCAGGAAACCCTTGACGACTTGCACCAGCGCTTGAGGCTCACACGCTGGCCTGATGAGAGCCCGGGCATGGCATGGGAACAAGGGACTGACTTGCCGTATCTCAGACAACTGCTGGCCTATTGGGCTGACGAGTTCAATTGGCGTGCGCAGGAGCGCAGGCTGAACGCCTTCAAGCAGTTTCGTGCCACACTCGATGGCGTTCACATCCACTTCGTCCATGAGCGAGCAGTCCGGGGACGCGGGATCCCGCTGATTTTAACCAATGGCTGGCCCAGCACGTTCGTTGAACTGCTTCCGCTCGTGCCTTTGCTGACTGATCCCCAGGCTCATGGCATCGACGGTCCAGCCTTTGATGTTGTCATTGCGTCATTGCCGGGCTATGGTTGGTCTGAGCGCCCCAACCGCCAGGGAGTGACCACCCGCTCCACCGCTCTTCTCTGGCACCGCCTGATGCAGGAGCTGGGATATGAACGCTATGGGGCACAAGGTGGAGACTTCGGAGCCTCAGTCGCTACCTTTATGGCGCTGGATACTCCTGAGCCATTGATCGGCATTCACTTGAGTACCCTGGACCTGCCGCCCTACACCGGCCCGGGGTCGCGTCCTTTCTCAGAAGCAGAGCGAGAGTATCTAGCACAGTATCAACGATGGGTCAACCTGGATCGTGGCTACGGCGCGATTCAATCGACCAGGCCCCAAACCCTGGGATACGGATTGAACGACTCGCCGGTCGGTTTGGCCGCCTGGATCGTGGAGAAGTTCCGTTCCTGGAGTGACTGCGGTGGCGACGTGGAGCGGCGGTTCAGCAAGGATCAGCTGCTGACGACCATCATGATCTACTGGGCCACCCAGACGATCACCTCTTCGATGCGCGACTACTTCGATAATCGGTGGCTCGCCGTCCCGCTGGGTCTGCACGATTTCGTCAGCGTGCCAACGGCAGTCGCGGTCTTCGCCAACCAGTTCATCCACGATGGCACCCCTCCCCGCGAGTGGGCAGAGCGCCTCTACAACGTCCGTCAATGGACCCCGATGGAGAGCGGCGGACACTTCGCTGCCAGCGAAGAACCTGAGCGTCTGGCACGTGACATCACGACCTTCTTCGCTGCCCTCTGAGGGTGCTGCCATTGGATATAGTGGATAATTCCACCAGCCTCTGTGAACGCATGTCGAGCGGGTTTTCTCTTCATTCAGCCTGACTAATCGACTGCTTCATCCACTCGTTTCCCACCCCATTAGATCTCAGCTTCACTGGGCGGCCTCCGCCATTTCGGGAAGCTGCTTCTCCCTTCAGTGGCTCTCAACAGGCTGAGCATGGGACCGGCGGCAGGGAAGAACAGAGGACTTCCCCCGCAGCCCATCGTCGGTTCGTTTTCCCTGCTGCCATGGCTGGAGTCCGGTGCCGATAGCGTTGCACCAGACGCTTGCCCCCTCGTTCTCGCGGCTGCACGAGCCTCACCCGCAGCGAGGTATGGGGGCGTACAAAATGATAGTACGCGCGCCACCACTCGAGATGGGCCAAGAGGTGTGGGGACTGCTGAGAAGTGGCCCAGGTACGTCTTGCGAGCGCTGCCACCCCATGACGGACGGTCAGATTCGCCCGCTCAATGAAAGCGGTGTTGAGTCGTCCTGAAAGCCCCAGTCTCTGCAAGGCGCCTTTGAGATCTGCCTCTGTCCCGAGCCGCATCACAGGCGTGACGCGCACCAGCTTGCGCCGCCGGTAATTTTTCTTCACCTGCTCGTAGATCAGACCCGCTGCTACCTGCCATCGAAGGGCTTTGAGCCCACGACGCCCCACTCCTCGCCAGTGTCCAAAATGGGCGGTGAGAGCATAGAAGTACATATTGAGGCCATCACTCGTGAAAACTGGGAGGCAGCCAGAAGCCAGGACCTGTAGCAGGGAGTGAATGACACGATGCGCCGCGTTTTGCGTGCGAGGACCGAGTTGAAGCACCGGAAGAATCTTGGTGAGGGGATCAATGGCCAGCCAGAGCCACAGGACCTGCTTGGCGTTGCGAAGCCGGGTGCGGAGTTCGTCCAGTTGGAGGTGCGGAAGCTGGAGGTTGCGGAAGCAGTGCTCGTGCAAGGTCTGTGCATGTTTCCCAGCGCGAGTGAGCCAGTTGGTGATAGTGGCTTGTCGAAAGCCGAAGACGCGCTCAGCGGCAGATGGGTCGAGCCCTTCGGCCAACGCCGAGAGCACCACTGCGATCTGGTGGGAGGGGGTTTTCAACCGGTATAAGGGAGTATCGCGTCGAGCACTGAACGTGGTGCGGCAGGCTTGACAACGAAAGGTCTGGATCTGCTCAGCACGACCATGCTTGCCATCTCCCACCAGTGCATGGACGCGAGCATCAGTGATGCTAAAGTACCGGCACTGTTGGTTCGGACAGGCGAAGCCATCGGTATCTATCCGCTTTGGAGCTCCCCGCCGGCTTTTCACCTCACACCAGGGACGCACTGGCTCAGACACTGCCCCTCCACCCAACGAGGGAGGGGAGCCGAGACGACAGGCAGGGCAATCGTCTGGGGTGCGGGGTTTCAGCAGACGGGGGAGTGAGCTGCGCTTGGCCCCTCCTCGTGGGGAGGAAGGCCGGAGATTGAGCCAGTCATGACGCCAAAGCAGCACCAGAGAGAGCAGGAGACAGACCACGAGCAGGCACACGAAAACATGAAGCACCATACAGATCCTGTGCTGGCTACATGTGATATCCGTTTGCAAATGAGGCCCTTGAGAACACCTAGCCACATCTCTCGCTTCTTGCCGATTCCCTGGAGGAAGAGTAGAATCGCAAGGCATATACCTGCTCATCTTCAACAAAGGAATCGGATGCTGTGCATTATACTGTGACCCTCATCAAGCGCTCGATACGCATGTGCTTTAAGTCCTTGCAACACTGCTTCGTCAACTGGACACAACCATCCACCACCTCACTCATCTTGGGATCAGTGACGGACCTTGCCAGAAGCAAGTCAGAACTGGTGGCAGAAAACGCACTTCTCCGCCAGCAACTTATCATCCTCCGCCGACACGTCAAACGACCAGCATGCACCAAATGGGATCGGATGCTCCTGGTGCTTCTGGCAAGAGCAGTTCGAACCTGGAAGCAAGCGCTGTTCATTGTCCAACCAGAGACGCTGCTGCGGTGGCATCGACAGGGATTTCAGCTCTTCTGGAAGTACAAATCCAGAGCGGTATCTCACAAACCAAAGATCCCCACAGAAACCATAGCGTTGATCAAGGAAATGGCGGTGCAGAATCGGCTCTGGGGAGCGGAACGGATCCGCGGCGAATTACTCAAGTTGGGCCTTCACGTCAGCAAACGCACAATCCAGAAATATATGAGACAGGTACGTACGACTCGACCAGGTGGCCAGAATTGGAAGATCTTCTTGCGCAACCATGCCAAAGAGATCTGGGCCTGCGACTTTCTCCCAGTCACTGACCTCTTCTTCCGTTCGCTTTTCGCTTTCTTCATCATCGAACTGCACTCGCGGAGGGTGATCTATGTCGGCGTGACACGCTATCCCACCGATGCTTGGGCCGCACAACAGCTTCGGGAAGCCACGGCGTATGGACAGGGGCCGAAATACCTGCTTCGGGATAACGATAGCAAGTTTGGGGCGGCCTTCGCTCGGGTTGCACATTCGAGTCGCATAGAAATTCTCAAAACACCGTATCACACCCCGCGAGCGAATGCCATGTGTGAGCGCTTTCTCGGAAGTGTGCGTCGCGAGTGTCTCGATCACTTGTTCATTCTCCATGAGAAGCAGCTCCAGCGGGTACTGGGCGCCTATATACACTACCTCAACCGAGCCAGGCCACATCAAGGCATCCGGCAGCAGATTCCAGAGCCGCAAGCTGGATCAGTGCCAGCAGATCGCGAAGGTGGCAAGGTCCTCTCTTTCCTGGTCCTGGGTGGCTTACATCATGACTATCGCCGAAGTGCATGAGTTCTTTCATATCCTATCAAGATGTGATGACCTGTGGCGTGTGCAGAAAACCTCAGGAAAGTCTTTCACTCTTGTCGTTGTGTTGAGAACCAGCGGGCAGTTTCTTGGCGTTCATCTTGATGAGCGGTACAAACAAGACAGACGCGCGTCATGATCAGTGAATTTCTGCTGAGAGAGCAAGGACATTCCACCAATTCTGACTCAACGTGCTTTTCAGTCGTCAAAGCAAAGGGAATTGAAGAGGTAAACTATCAATTTTACTCGGCGGATACCTCATGTAGCCAGCACACGTTCTGAGGAGCCAGGACACCAAGGAGGACTTCCTATAGTCATTACAGAACCGACGGACATCTACTGCTCTGCAAGACGCCCAGTATGACAGACCGATCGGCCACGTGTTCTGTCTCATGTATCTTTCTCTTCCTGCCCCTTGCTCTTTATTCAAGAACGGATATTCCAAGTTGAGTAGGCGACTGGCGAGGTACCATCTTGTAATGGCCCTTTTCCAGCCGCCCCTCTCCGAACGAAGCGTGACCGTTTCCGCGTCACTTCGCTCTCCAGTGGTCAATCCTGTCGCCTCAGGGCGGCAAGTGACGCTCAGTGCCACTCTGGCTCTCCGCATCTCGCGTACCGCATGGCTACTACTCGTCTAACCACCTGTGCCCCTTCGCCCTGTGGATGGCTCTCCCATCCGCCCTGGTGAGACGTGACCCTCACGACTAGTATGGGCACTCCGTTTCCGTAGAGGTCGCTCTCTTTAGGAAATCCCGTGTTCCGTCACGATGTGTATGACTTCCCTACCTCGTGAAAGGTCCTGTTTCCCAACATCGTAGACATCGCAGCCGAAGGACACTAGACTCTTTTGAGAAGGAGCGATTTCTCAGAGAAAGGAGTCCGTTGTCATGGAAGCCGTCTACTACGCAGCTCGCGGGAATTTACGTCGCCTACTCCAGCTCCATCCCACCTGGACACGAGTCCAGTTGGCGCAAGCCACTGGCATGTCACAGGGCTGGGTCAGCAAATGGAAGAAACGCCTCGCCAGTGCTCCTCCCAGTGATGAAGCAGTCCTGCATGGTCTCTCCCGTGCTCCTCATTCTCCGCACCCTCGGCTCGATGAGCAGGTCGTGGATCGGGTGCTGGAAATCCGGGACCAGCGAGCCTTCGGGTTAGGTCGGATCCCAGGTCCCAAGGCCATTCTCTACTATCTGCCTCGTGACGAAAGCTTCCAGCAGACAGGGTTCCGCTTGCCGCGCTCCACGCGCACCATTCATCGGAGGCTCGCGAGAACATGGACGCATTGCTCCTCGTCTGCCTCACCTGCCTGATCCCATCGAGCGTCCCAAGCCGATGGAGCACTGGCAACTCGACTTTAAGGATGCTTCCAGCGTGCCAGCCGACCCCGAGGGCAAACAGCAACATGTGGTCGAAACGCTTAACATCATCGACATGGGCACTTCCGTGCTCATCGCCAGTCATACCCGCTCCGATTTTACCGCAGAAACGGCTCTGCAAGCGGTGGCAGAGACCTTTGCCTCACACGGACGACCCCAGTCCATCACCCTGGATCGGGACACCCGTTGGGTCGGTGCACAGCCTCGCAGTGACTTCCCTGTCGCCCTGATCCGCTTCTGTCACTCTGTGGGGATCGCGGTGGTGCTCTGTGATCCGCGCCACCCCCAACAAAATGGCTTTGTGGAGAGATACCACAGAACGTACCAAGAGGAGTGCCTCGCGATCCATCGGCCTACCACACTCTCGCAGGTCCGCGAGGTGACGGAGGCCTTCGTGGAGCACTACAACTGGCAGCGACCGCATCAAGGCATCGCGTGTGGCAATCGGCCCCCACGGGTAGCACACCCGGAGCTGCCCGCCTTACCACGGGTGCCAGATGTCGTCAATGCTGATGCCTGGCTCGCCTGGATCGATGGCGAGCATGTCGTGCGCCAGGTGAACCGCCAGGGCTTCGTGAAAGTCGATTTGCGGACGTACTACGTCTCCAGCAAGCTCGCAGGGCAAGCTGTGACCTTGCGGGTACAGCCCCTCACGGTGGTGGATAATTCGGACGTTTGTCCCTCCTGCTTGACAGCACTGTTGACTCACCTTAAGCTAGCTTCTCAAGGAGCTTTCCCTTCTCCCGATTTCAAGCAGCGAGGTTTCGTATGGCCTTTCATGTGTTCGTGTTCTTGCTCGTGGTCTGTCTCCTCCTCTGGCTGGCGAGGCTCGGGCGGCTTGGCTGGTTCCCACTTCGGCCTTCCTCCTCAAAAAGCGAGGCCAGACGCAGCAGGCTCCCCCGTCTGCTCAAGCCGCGCAGCCCAGATGATTGCCCGGCCTGTCGTCTGGCCTCTCCTGCCTCGTCGGCTTTAGTGCCTGCACCTGTGCATCCCTGGCGTGAAGGGAAAAGTCGGCGAGGGGCTCCCAAACGCATCGACACGCAGGGCTACGCCTGTCCCAACCCGCCGTGCCGGTACTTCGGCATCACCGAGGTTCACCTCCACGCGCTGGTCGGCGATGGCAAGCATGGGCGTGCCGAGCCGATCCAAACCTTTCGCTGTCAGGCGTGCCGCACCACGTTCAGCGCTCGACGCAACACCCCCCTGTATCGCCTGAAAACGCCCTCGCAGCAGGTCGCCGTGGTGCTCTCGGCGCTTGCCGAAGGGCTCGACCTTTCCGCCGCAGAGCGGGTCTTTGGCTTTCGACAAGCCACGATGACGAGATGGCTCACTCGAGCAGGCGGGCACGCGCACACCTTGCACGAGCACATCTTCTGCCATCTGCATCTCCCGCACCTACAGCTGGACGAGCTGCGCACCCGGCTGCGCTGCGTCAAGCAGATTCTGTGGCTGTGGCTGGCCATCGATCCCTGCTCCAAGATTCTGCCGGTGCTCCAGCTGGGTCCCCGAACGCAGCACGCTGCGCATAGCGTCATCCACTCCCTGCGAGAACTTTTGGCTCCTGACTGTCTTCCGCTCTTCACCAGCGATGGGTTAAACTTGTACTTTTATGCCCTCACTGCCCACTTTGGCCAGTGGCTCCAGGTGGGTCGTCGAGGACGGAAGGTGAAGCAGTGGCAGGTGTCGCCGGGCCTGATCTATGGCCAGGTGAAAAAAAGCTACCGGCGGCGCAGGTTGGTTGGGGTCTCGCGCGTGATGCGCCTCGGGGCACCAACCGATCTCAAGGTCGTCTTGCAGGGGTTAGGCCTCTCGGGACGGCTGAACACCGCTTTTATCGAGCGGGTGAATCTGACGGTGCGTCATGGCGTCTCAGCGCTGGCACGCCGCACGTGGGCGACGGCTCAGCAGTCCCCACACCTGCTGGCACACCTGGAATGGTGGCGAGCGTACTACCATTTTGTGCGTCCTCACCAATCACTACGAGTGGCGCTCGGACAGCCGCGTGAGCGAGGAGGCAAACTGGCGGCACAACACTACCGGCAACGGACTCCCGCGATGGCTGCGGGCAGAACCCATCGACGATGGACGGCGCGCGAGGTGCTCTCGTGTCCCTTGCCGTCCGTTTCCGCATGAGAGCCAAGAAAGCCAGATGCGGGTGCAGGGGCCGGTCAGAGGGAGGGTGGTGAAAGGGCCAGCAGAAGAAGTCGGATAAGTCCTCACTCCAAGGTGAGATAGCCTCTCCGGACTGCCCACTGACGAAAAAATCAGCCAAACCAGGCTTTGCAAAGGCTACTGGAATTATCCACCATGTCCAATGGGAGCACCACCTTCTATAGCGATGTCGATGTGGCCTGTTTCTGGCGCGAAGGAGTGAAGCCGCCGCTCAAGCGTTTCCTGTATCGACAGGGCAAGCTGATCAGCATCAAAATGACCTCAGTGACCGAGATCCGCGAGATGTTGAAGCGACCGCAATCAGCCATGCTCGTAGTCGGCGGCACACGTCGGCTCTTGTTGGATAAAGATGGCGAAGTTTCCCGTTTACTGGCGGTGATCGAGGCATTTCGTTGGGAGGATCTTCCAGGAGGCGGTGAATGCGCAGGTCAGCTGGTGGATGATGCTCAAGGCTGAGGATGTCCAGAAGGTGCTGCGCGAGTTTGAGCAGGAGAACGCCCCAGGGCTGGCCCTGGTGAGCACCAACCTGCTCGCGGAACTGACGCTGCTGACAGCCCTGTGTCACAGAACGTTGATCACCAACGACAGCACCTACTACCAGCAAGTACAGGAGGCTGCAGGTCTCGACTCGGGCTGGACGCGTGCTCATCGCATCGCGACAGGACTGGAGGCTGGTCCCACGAACATTGCTCCGCTCAGAGCCCGCGGTATCGCGGTACTTCATCTGTATAGCGATACCCTTGTGTTCGCCAGGCCAGTGATGCAGGCCGAACATCTGGAAATTGCTGAACAGGCCTTGCGGGTGGTACAGGAGGCCTCGGAACGGTTTCCATTCACAGAAGCGGAACAGCGATGGCTAAAGAACTGGATGGAAATGCGAGCCGGACGAGCACGATGCCTTGTTGTTCCAGGCGGTCCTGCCCATCAGAGTCAACACTCATTTGGCTAGGTTTCGCCATGTTCAATTCCTCACTGGTTGCGCCTTCCCGTCGAAACTTGGAACACGCTCTATCTGGAAAACCCGGCGACGTACCTGCTCAAAGATCCGTTGTGGTAACCAGTGGCGCAGCGCCACCAGCAGATTGGCGCGAGGACCAACAGAGGAACGCAGAGGGGGATCAACACTGGTCGCAAGTTGCACAATGCGCCTGGCCACTTGCTCGGGATCTGGTCCCTGCTCCACTGCTTGGCGGACGAACTGCATCATCGACTGGCGAGCAGACTCATACGCAGGCAGTGGTGTCACCGGAGGCTGCACGTCGAATTTCGTGCGAAAAAAGGTGGGCTCGACTAATGACACCTTGATGTGAAAAGGACGCAGTTCGTGGTAAAGGCCCTCGATCATGCCCTCCAGCGCGAATTTGCTGGAGGCATAGAGACCAAGATAGGGCATCGCCACCACCCCGAGGAGAGAACTGACTGTGATAATCTGGCCGCTGCCCTGCTGGCGCATGACAGGGAGAACCGCTTTCAGCATACGGAGCACACCGAAGACATTCGTTTCAAACTGTGCCCGTGCCTCCTCCAGGCTGTTTTCTTCGAGCGCGCCCCCCTTCGCGAAGCCAGCATTGTTCACCAGCAGATCGATGCGCCCGGTGCGCCCCAGGATCGTTTGTACACATGTCTGAACGGATGTCTCCGAACAGACGTCCAGCGGGAGCAATTCAACGCTGGAAGCCTCGTTGTGCGCAGGAGCGCGACTGGTGCCAAACACAAGGAAGCCCTGGGCGGCCAGCAGGGCCGCGGTGGCCTGGCCGAAGCCAGATGAGGCTCCGGTGACAAGCGCGACTTTTGGTGTGGTATGCATCTGTGTTCTCCTTTGAAGTCGAAGCCAACGACCGTGATCTCTCTCCCTCTTATGCCTCATGCGGCTCGTGGGGTAGAGAGGAGAAGATGGGCTACCTGCTCTGGCTCATCGATCTGCACATAGTGATGCGCACCTGGCAGGAGGAAGAGCCCAGACGTGGGAAACAGTTCATGAAAGCGTCCGGCCACGCCGACGTTCAAGTACGGATCGCTCGCGCCGAAGATGATGCGCACCGGTGGTCTGAACGCGTTCATCTGCGGGATCCTCTTCGTCCGATCTCGCACCGTGAAGAGGAGATCCTTGTTCAGGCGAAAGAAAGCGGGTTGGGCACTGGGCGCGGCCGCAAATTGGTGATAGAGCAAGGGCAGGAACTCCTCACGGTCTGCTGCCTCGCGCATGAATATGCCGACCTGCCACCAATACAACTTGCGGAAGAGCCAATTGTGAAAGGCTTTCGAGACGACGCGCGCAACGTTTCTCACCAGCGGGGTGGAAAAGAGCCGGATGGCTTCCGGTGGTCGTAAGGTGGGCATGGCACAATAGTACGTATTCAACAACACGAGCGCGGCGACCCGCTCAGGATGTGCAAGCGCCCAATCAATGGCCGGTGGTCCAGAAGCGTCGTGGGCCACCAGTACCACCTGTTGGAGATGCAACTGCTCAATCACAGCATCGAGGTCTCCCGCTTGATTCGCTGCGGTGTAGGGATACCCGGCGGGCTTCTCGGATGCGCCCCATCCGAGAAAATCAAACGTCACGACCCGGCGCGAGCGGGTCAGCCAGGGGAGGAGACGATCGTAGAGATGCAGATTGTCTGGGAAGCCATGCATCAAGACGATGGCAGGTTCCTCCCCTGGATACTCGCGCGCATACATGTGAGAGGGGCCGCGCTCTATCGCGTGTTCAGTGTAGGATAAGGTTTGCGACTTTTGCATAAGAGGTTCCTCCTCATTCTCAGCTGTTCTCAATGGTTCTGCCATATGCAGGCGCCTTTCTGGTTGTACCAGGTGAAAGGAACCTGCCCATCACTCGATCTGACGTGACGACTCGGCGTTCAATGCTGAGCCGAGTCGTCTGTCTGTTGCCTCTTCGCCCCCCGGAGCCTCGCTTGTCTCAAGCGAGAGTAAAGTCAGACCGAGACGAACGATCTGTAAGAGTACCCCGTGCAGTGCAGCCTGATCTGGTAAAGGTCCAGAGAGCAGGGTGGTTCCTGCCTCCTGCTGCTCAATGCGTAATCCTCCAAAGCGGTCTTGCCAGCAAGGGTCCAGGTGTCCTTGTACCCGAAGAGCGTAGTGCATCTGTCTCCTCCCGCGGATCTCGCGTGGTTCGATCCTGGAGAAAGTATAGGAGGAACGCGGGTCTTTCCACAGTCCTCAAAAGTGTAGGAAAAGTGTAGGTTTGCGAGCAGACAGGCTAGTTGTTGGGAGGAATCTGGTTAGAGCAGGGAGAGGGCACGCGCCTGGCTAATCGCCTGCGTGCGACTGGAGGCTCCTAACTTGCCGAGCAGATTGCTGACGTGTTTTTTCACGGTGTCCAGGGAAATCACCAGCGTTTGAGAGATTTCCTGATTCGAGGCCCCAGCGGCCAGCAGGCGCAAGACTTCCTGCTCGCGCCGGGTGAGGGAGGCAGCAGGCACGGATGAGACAGCAGATGCCTGCCGCGCAGAAGAAAGTGCAGGCTGGGAAGTAGTTACCGTCACAACGGGTGGACTCGCGTCTTGCTTCTCGTGTTCGAAGGTGGCCAGGAGCTTTGAAATAGAGGCAGCGGCGGATGGAGCCAGCTCATTCTGCCGGGAGTGTGGGGTGAGCGCCGCCAGCAGCGCCTGTCGCATCGGTTCGCCCTCATCCAGGTACACGCGCAGGTAGCCCTCTGGTTCCGTCAAATCCAACAGACGCGCCGCGATCATGCAGGCTTGCTCGTTCTTGTCTGCCTGGTGCAGCGCTACCAGCGACTGGGCGAGAAAGGTGATGGTGATCGCCATATTGGCTGGTCGATCCAGGTGCCCGCTCCATCTTTCCAACAGCTCCAGCGCCTCCCTCCAGCGACGCTGGGCGAAATACACCCGTATCACGACCGGGAAAGCATCATACAAGTGGCCTTCCCATGCCCCCTCTGGAAAGACGACGCTCGCTGCCCAGTTGGACGCTGCCTCGAGCTGTCCCTGCGCCAGCCAGCAGTGGGCTTGCATCGTTGGCAGCCAACCTGGGTAGATCCCAAAGCGCTCGCGCTGCACCAGCTGTTCCACCTCGTGCAGCGCGAGCTCGGCCGCTGGACGATCTCTTCTGGCCAGTTCGGCCTGTATCAGGTCTGCGTATCCCCACGCAAGCAGCTCGAGCTGCTGCCAGGCGGCGGCGTTGTGAACGACCATCCGCAGCAGATCACGCGCCTCCTCCAACCGGTTCCACTGGTAGCAAACCTGCGCCAGAGCAATCTCAAAATATCCTTTCAGCAGGGCAAATCCCTTCATTTGTTCGATCAGGTTGAGGGCCGCCTGGCCCTCCTCATAGGCCAGGCGCAGTTGTCCGGACCTCACCGCCGCCAGCGCGAGCCATTGCCTGACCTTGACGCTCGCATAGCGGGAGGCCCCCCGGCTCACCCGCTCTTTGACCTCCAGCAGCCGTGGCAAAAGTTGCGCACCCTCGCGTCGGACCGTATACTGGATGGTGAAGCTGCCCCCGAGCGGGACTGTCTGCCAGACCGCCTCCTCGTCGTGGTCCAGCGCCTCCTCTATCGCCTCTTGCATGCGACTCAACCGCTCAAAATCCCCGCTTGCTGTCGCTTCGATCACGGCCATAAACCTGCGGAGCAGGCGCAGACGCCACTGGAGCAGGGCATGTTCAGCGGCGTGGGCCTCCCGATCGACGTCGCCTGCATCTGCGCCTGTGGCTGAGATCTGGGAGCTGGTTTCGTCCGTCTGAGCCTGCAAGGAGGTTTCGACACGCGCCATGAGCTGCCGCGCCTCCTGGTAGCGCCTTTCGCGCTGCTCTCTGGTCGTTTGCACGACCGTGTTGAGCAGGTAGAGCGCCGTGGTGAGCAGCAGGCGCGCATGTTCGCCCGCCAGAAACTCGGGCAGCGCCAGCACCCAGCGCGCTATCGTCGCCGCCTCCCCATGCACCCAGAACTGCTCGACCGTCTGCTCCATCAGCCGCGCCGCCGTGGAGTAGTCAGCAGCTTCCAGGGCATGAGTAATGGCCTCGGTCCACTCTCCTTGTGCCTCATAAAAGCTGGCGGCCCGGTGGTGCAAGACTGGCACTCTCTCTGGGTGGGTGGTGTGCAGAGTCGAGAGCAGGGCTTCGCGAAAGAGATCATGCAGCCGATAGCTGCGCCGCTCCTCGTCCAGGGACACCAGGAAGAGGTTCGCTCGCTCCAGCCATTCCAGCATCTGCTGGCTGACCCGTCTTTCCGGCTCGGCGGTCACCGCCTGGCA
>Ga0137379_10000737_pt1 | contig 29232 bp, 28 predicted proteins | sample SagtaG_18_FD_104812 | JGI IMG/M metagenome (GOLD analysis project Ga0137379, IMG submission 104812) | Vadose zone soil microbial communities from Sagehorn Ranch, Mendocino, California, USA - Sage2_L_80_16 metaG | ecosystem: Environmental > Terrestrial > Soil > Vadose zone | place: USA...
ATCAAGTGGCTGGGGCCCGATCGTTCGAACACGCGCGGCGCGCTCGAACGGATCCTGGCCCCCGACGCGAGCATCGCGCCTGGCTGGATCAACTGGGTATGGGATCAGATGCCCGTTTTGTTCTACCGGTTCCCGCAGGGGTGGAAGGACTGGTATAACGCCAGGTACCACTCCGGAGCGACTGACTGGCTGAGGGAGAGGATCCTCGGCAAGGTCACCCTGCGCGAAAGCCGCACGGTGGCGACACTGGACGTGGCGCAAGGAAAGCTCGCTGCGACCATCTCGGAGGGCGCGAAGCTGAGCGCTGATCACATCCTCCTGGCAACTGGATACACCGTGGATATCTCCAAGTTGACGATGATTCATCCATCGCTCCGCGCCGAGATCAAGACCGACAGGGCGATTCCGATCCTGAGCCACTGGTTCGAAAGCAGCGTACCCGGGCTTTACTTCGTTGGACTCACCTCGGTGCGCGCCTTCGGTCCGCTGTACCGGTTCGTCGCAGGATGTGGAGCCGCGGCACAGCGCGTCGCGAGCTCTATCGCGCGAGAGCGTGTCGAACGTTCACGGGCGACGCCAAAGCGCGCTGCCCTCGCGAACCGAGCGACGGATGATCGCGAGGGGCTGTCTTTCCCGAAGAAAGGCGCCGGACGGCGGGCGTGAAAGTGGTCGCTGGGTTCCGACCCCCGCCTCCGGTTTCTTTCTGACACAATCCTGCATCGGTCTGCCCGGGTGGTGAAACTGGTAGACACAAGGGACTTAAAATCCCTCGCCGGGTTACTCCGGCATGCAGGTTCGACCCCTGCCCCGGGCACCAGCTTCAAACCCGATACTGGACCCTGCGTTGCTCCGGACGATCGACTGGTCTCCGCACCCCGCCCGGAGGGACCGCGTACATGAGATGGACTCCGGTCTTCTTCGACGTTGTAACGATCGTCGTTTGTTCGGAGCTTGCATCGGGACCTTGTAATTCGCGTGCTGCGCCGCACATTGGAAACGGTGCGCGTGCAACTTTCCGCGTGCGGCGGCGTTAACCCGGGAAATGACGGAATTAGTGCGCGGACAGTTCGCAGCAATCCCGGTAGAATGGCTGTCGGAGATTTTAAATGATTGTTTTTGAGCTTATTTGCCCGGATCACCACCGGTTCGAAGGCTGGTTTGCCTCGGCCGATGATTTCGAGAGCCAGAAGGCTCGCGGCCTGCTTTCGTGCCCGGTTTGCAGCGATTCAAGCATCGAAAAGCTGCTGACGGCAAAGATCGGAAGTCCCGATGCCGAGCCGGTGCGCGAAAAGGCGCTTCCGGTTCCGGCGCGGCCCGCGCCCACGCGCAACCTCGACGAACTCATCGACTACGTACTGTTGAACACCGAAAACGTGGGCGAAGAGTTCCCGTCCGAGGCGCGCCGCATCCACTACAAGGAAGTGCCCTCGCGGGGCATCCGCGGCGTTGCCACGCACGAGGAGACGGAAGATATGCTCGAGGAGGGCATCGCGGTCATGCCCCTGCCGATCCCGCCGCGGCGCAACTGGCACTGATCGTCTTCGCCGACTCCCGCTTCCGCGGGAGTGACGGGTACATCAAACCATCTCTCGTTGTTTCCGCAGTGCCGGCATGCAATGCCGGATCCACTGCGCCGTGAGTCTCTCCTGCAGCGAGTTCTGCTTCAGGCGCTCGGAGAGCGCGGCAAAATCCACCCGGTCCAGGTCCTGGTCCTGATTGAAGCAGGAGAATACGTAGCTCGTCTTGCCGGTGTGCGGGTCGCGGTGCGGCTGCAGGCACTGGGCGCAGATCTCCTTCAGCATGCACTGCATCGGCGAGTTGATCGAGCCGACGGCGAAGTGGTGCGGCTTGAGGTGCGGCTTGAGCACGTCGTGGCGCGCGCGCGCGACCGCCGCCATCATGCGGTCCGAGCCGATCGCGATCAAGCGGTCGGCTCGCTCGATGCGAATCGAGACCGGTCCGAGCCGCCCCTGGGCGTACGCCACCATCGCCTGCACGATATTGCCGATGAAGCGCCGGTCCCCGGCGCGCGTCGGCTTGAATCCGGGTTCCTCGTCGCAGCACCACACCACGACGTCGGCGGCATTCTCGATCTCGGCGACCTTGTAGCGGTCGGCGACTTTCTTGTAGCCGGCGAAATAAAGCACTTCCGATCCCTTCGCGCGGAACGCTTCGCCGATCGAGAACAGCACCGCGTTGCCGAGGCCGCCGCCCGCAAGGATCACGGTCTCGCTCGGCGCGATGTGCGTCGGGCTGCCGGTGGGGCCCATGAGGATCACCGGCTCGCCGGGCTTGAGCATCGCGCACAGATCGGAGGAGCCTCCCATCTCGAGCACGATGATCGACACCAGCCCCTGTTTCTTGTCCACCCAGGCGCCGGTCATCGCCAGTCCCTCCATCTGCATGCGCGTTTTCGACGCGGCGTTTTTCAGCAGCGGAGAAAGCGTCTCGAGGTTCTGCAGCCGGTAGAACTGGCCGGGCTGGAACTTGCGCGCGGCGAAGGGCGCTTTCACCACGACCTCGACGATGGTCGGCGTGAGCCGCTCGACCCGGTGCACGGTGGCGAGCAGTTCCCTCCCGAGCGCGGCGAATAAATTCACGGCGGCGGTTTTCGTCGCGGGAGGCCGCTTGGCGAGCACGCGCGAGACGACCGGATAGCCCTGGCGAGCCGAGCCGAGCGCCTTCACCACGTTGCCGAAATAGGACGGGTGCAGGTCGCCGAAGAAACTGACGAAGCGCCCGTCGGGCAGGCGCGAGAGCAGCACATCGGCGCGCTCGGGCTTGGAGATCGCCCGCTGGGGCTCGAGCGCCCGCCCGTCCTCGTCGCAGGCCCGGAAGTGTTTTCCGTCGAGCTGAAAGTGCAACGGGTGCTCGCGCGCGAGCACCGTGTTGGGCTGGGTGCCCGCGGCGACGAACACGGTGTGCGCCGGCAGCCAGTGCTCGGCGGATTCGCCGCCGAGGCCGCTCTGCCGGGTGAAGCGGATGCCGCGCACCGCGCCGTAGTTGTCCACGTCCACCGCGACCGGCGACAAACCCTCGGAAAAGGCGATGCCTTCCTCGAGCGCTTTTTCCACTTCCTCGTGGTTGAGCGTGTAGGAAGGGCTGTCAATGAGGCGACGCCGGTAGGCGATGGTCACGCCGCCCCAGTGCTGGAGGAGCTCGACGACGCGCGCAGGGCGGCCTTCGCGCTCGGCGGCCGCGCGCTCCTCCCTCACCGCGCGCGCGTGGGCGAGGAATTCCTCCGCGATCTCGCGCTCCTGGTCGTCCCATTTTTCGCGCACCGCGTCTTCGCCGGCCTCGGCGGCGAGCGTCTCGTAGCGCGTCAGGAACTTCTCGACCTGCACGAGGTAGTATGCGAGCGACTCGGTCGCCGTGTCGATCGCGGTCAAGCCACCGCCGACCACCACCACGGGCAGGCGCAGCTGCATGTTGGCGATCGAATCCGACTTGGCGGCGCCGGTGAGCTGCAGCGCCATCAGGAAGTCCGAGGCCGCGCGCACGCCGCGCGCAAGTCCGTTCGGGATGTCGAGCACCGTTGGCTTGCCCGCGCCCATCGCGAGCGCCACGTGGTCGAAACCCAGCTCCAGCGCGTCCTCGAGCGTGATGGTCCCGCCGAAGCGCACCCCGCCGAACAGGGCGAATTGATCTCTCCGCTCGAGCAGCAGGCGGACGAGCTTTAGAAAATTCTTGTCCCAGCGCACCGTGATGCCGTACTCGGCGACGCCGCCGAATCCCGCCATGACGCGGTCGTCGAGCGACTCGTATAGCGTCTTCACGTCGCGGATCGGCTCGAAGGGCACGCGGGTCCCGTCGGTTTCGACGCCGGAGAATCGCGCGGGCAGCGGCTCGATCTTCAGGCCGTCGATGCCGGCCACCGAGTGCCCCTCGTTCATCAAGTAGTGGGCGAGGGTGAAGCCCGCTGGCCCCATGCCGGCGATGAGCACCTTGTAGCCGGTCGCCGCGAGCGGCAGCGGGCGGCGGAAATTGAGCGGGTTCCAGCGCGTGAGCAGCGAATAGATCTCGAAACCCCAGGGGAGCTCCAGCACATCCTTGAGCGTCCTTGTCTCGATCTGCGGGATATTGACCGGCTCCTGCTTCTGGTAGATGCAGGCCTTCATGCAGTCGTTGCAGATGCGGTGCCCGGTCGCTGCCACGGTAGGATTGTCGATGGCGATCACCGCTAGCGCCGAGAGCGCGTTGCCCTGCGCCTTCAGCGTGTGGAACTCGGAGATCTTTTCATCCAGCGGGCAGCCGGCGAGCGTCACGCCGAACGGACTCTTCTTGAACACCACCTTGCGCGGCGCGTCGGCAGGAGATTTTTCCTTCAGCCCCTTCGAGCAGGAGTCCTTGCCCTGGGTGTGGCACCAGATGCAGTAGTTAGCCTGGTCGAGCGCGCCCACGAGATCGGTGCCGGAGTCGGTGAGGGCGAAGCCTTTGCGCCGGCGAATGTGCTCGGGCTTGATGGTGTAGGTGACGACCCCTTCCTGCCCGCGTTTCTGCGCGTGCACGAGCAGGTTGTAGGGATCGATCTTGGCCGGCGCCTTGAACAGGACGCCTTGCCGCGCATGCTCGCGCCCGGCGGGCGTGTGCAGCGCCCAGGCGGCATACTTCGTCGCGGTATCGAGTTGCGCCGCGTGCTTTGCCTCGTCAGCGAGCCACTCCGTGACCCGGGTCGCAAAGGCCAGCTCGTCGAGGCGCCCGCCCAATTGTTTTTTGAGCTCGGCTTCGAGCGCGGGTCCGTCGAACCTCGCCGCCTCGTCGGGTTTCACCTTGTTCGCGGCGCGGCGCTGCACGAACTGCCGTTTGACCTCATAGAGCGGTGCGAGCGCGTGGTGGCGCGCGACGAGCGCGCAAAATTCGGATTGAATGCCGAACAGCTCGGCGAGGAAATCGTCGAGGTGCGGCGCGATCTCGAGGATCAGCGCCGACTCGGCCTTGGCGTCCAGGCTCGCGGGATTCGTGCGCGCGGCGGCGAGCCGCGGTCCCAGCGCCGCGTCCGCAGCACAGAGAAAATCGACGAAAGCGGCGTCGAGCCCGACGAGGCCGTTACGCTGATAGAGTTCCGCGAAGGACAGTCCGAAGGCAAGTTTCAGCATCCCAAGGTCAGCGCTCCAGGAGCTTCAGCTTGTCTTTCACGTCCTTCCACCGGTCGGCGTCGGCGGGGCCGGGCTTCGCTTCGGTGATGACGGGCCAGATCTTGCCGAGCTCGGCGTTGAGCGCGGCGAACTTCTTCTGATCCTCGGGCACGTCTTCCTCGGCATAGATGGCATTGACCGGGCATTCGGGGATGCACACGGCGCAGTCGATGCACTCGTCCGGGTCGATCACCAACATGTTCGGCCCCTCGTGGAAGCAGTCCACGGGGCAGACGTCGACGCAGTCCGTGTACTTACACTTGATGCAGCTTTCGGTGACGACGTGAGTCATCGTTCGATCCTTGCTTATCGCGCCCGCCCGGATGTCCCGGCGGCGCAAAAGGGAAAATTATAAGGCCTTTGTCCGCGGCGCCGATAGCCTAAAGTCGATGTGGGAACATGATCTTTGGTAATTAGTTTATGCAGCAAACCTCCGGTGCGTTAGAATCCCGCCGCCGCCATCCGCCGGAATGCGGCCGGGAACTTCCGCGCCCGGGCGCCGGTCTGTGCAGTCGGGGCCGCCGCGAGCGGAGGGCGTCGCCGGCGCCGCGAGCCCGTGACGGGTGTTTTCAAGAAAAGGTCCACCTGCGTGATCAGGATCGAGAACCTCAGCAAGTCGTTCGGCCAGAAACGGGCCGTGGACGACATCTCCTTCGAGGTCGGCAGGGGCGAGGTGCTGGGTTTCCTGGGGCCCAACGGCGCCGGGAAGTCCACCACTATGCGCATGATCACCGGCTTCATCCCGCCGAGCGCGGGCAAGGTCTCGGTGTGCGGGATCGACGTGCTGGAGAATCCGATCGAGGCTAAGCGCCGCATCGGCTACCTCCCCGAGGCGGCGCCCACCTACACCGAGATGTCGGTGCTGTCGTTCCTCGGCTTCGCCGCCGCGATGCGCGGCTTGCGCGGCGAAGAACGCAGGCGGGCGATGCGCCGCGTGGTCGAGCTGTGCCACCTGGAGAGCGTGCTCGGCCAGACTATCGATACGTTATCGAAAGGCTTTCGCCACCGCACCTGCCTCGCGCAAGCGCTGATTCACGATCCGGAAGTCCTGATCCTCGACGAACCCACCGACGGGCTTGACCCCAACCAGAAGCACGAAGTGCGAACGCTCATCCGCAGCATGGGCGAGAACAAGGCCATCATTTTCTCGACACACATCCTGGAGGAGGTCGAAGCGGCCTGTACCCGGGCGATCATCATCGACCGCGGCCGAATCGTCGCCAGCGGCACCCCGGACGAGCTCAAGGCGCGCGCGTCGACTGGCCGGCTCGACGATTTCTTTCGCTCGATCACGCGTTCGGATACTTTCAGTGGGGTCGGCGCATGAGCACTGTGTTGCGGGACCGAAGGCAGGCGGAGGCGGCATGACAACGAGCTGGAGGATGATCAGGACCATCATCAAGCGCGAACTCGCTGCGTACTTCGAGTCGCCGGTCGCCTACGTGTTCCTGGTGATCTTCCTGCTGCTCGCCGGTTTCTTTACCTTCACCTTCGGCGGATTCTTCGAGCGCGGCGAGGCCTCGCTCGCGGCCTTCTTCAACTGGCTGCCCTGGCTGTTCCTGTTCCTCGTTCCGGCGGTCGGAATGCGGCTGTGGTCGGAGGAACGGCGTCTGGGCACGATCGAGCTCCTGCTCACGATGCCGGTCGGTACCTGGCAGGCGATTCTCGGCAAGTTCCTCGCCTCGTGGCTCTTTCTGGTCATCGCGCTCGCCCTCACTTTCCCGATCGTCGTCACGGTAAACTGGCTCGGCGATCCGGACAACGGCGTCATCGCGAGCGGCTATATCGGCGCGGCGCTCCTCGCCGGGACCTATCTCGCGGTGAGCTGCATGACCTCGGCGCTCACCCGCAACCAGGTGATCGCCTTCATCCTCGCCGTCGTGCTGTGCCTGCTGCTGATCCTGGTTGGCTTCTCGCCGCTCGTCGATCTGCTGGCGCGCTGGGCAAGTCCGTGGCTGGTCGAGTCCGTCACGCGGTTTTCCGTGCTGACTCATTACGACGGTTTCCAGAAAGGCGTGCTCGACTCGCGCGACCTCGTCTACTTCCTGTCGGTGATCGCGTTTACGCTGTTCGCGACCGGCGTCGTCATCCGCAACCATCGGGTCGGATAGGTCGATGCAGAAGAAAACCGAGAATCTGCTCTACTCTGCGGGCGGCCTCGCCGCAGCATTCATGATCCTGGTGCTGCTCAATCTCGTTCTCGGCGCGGTGAGGGGCCGCATCGACCTCACCCAGGGCAAGCTCTACACGCTTTCCGACGGAACGCGCGCGGTGCTCGACAAGCTCCAGGCGCCGGTGAAGATCCGCCTGTACTTCACCCAGAGCGACAACAGCGTGCCGCTCCCCGTCAAGTCCTACGGCCGCAGGGTGGAAGATCTGCTGGCCGAGCTGAGGCAGGCGGCGCGCGGCAACGTCGTGATCGAAAAGCTCGATCCGCAGCCCGATTCGGATGCCGAGGATTCGGCCACGCTGGAGGGGGTCGATGCCCAGGTGACGCCCGCCGGCGACAAGTTCTATCTCGGCCTTTCGGTCAGCTACGCCGACCAGAAGCTTGCGCTGCCGGCGCTCGCACCCGATCGCGAGCCGTTGCTCGAGTACGATCTGACCCGCGCGATCGCGCGCGCCACGACCACGGCGAAGCCCGTTGTCGGCGTGATGAGCGCGCTGCCGGTGTTCGGCATGCCTCCCAGCCAATTCACCGGCGGGCAGCCGGTGGAGCCGCAGGTATTCGTCAACGAGCTCAGGCGCGACTACACGGTGAAACGCGTCGGTCTCAATCCCGAGAAAATCGACGACGACATCAAGGTGCTGGTGGTGATCCACCCGCGCGGCATCGGCGAGAGCGCGCAGTACGCGCTCGACCAGTTCGTGCTGCGCGGGGGCAAGCTCATCGCTTTCCTCGACCCGAACGCCTACTTCGACCAGATCGGGGGGATGGCCGCGATGGGGGGAGGCGGAGGAACCCAGTCCACGCTCGACAAGCTGCTCAAGGCCTGGGGCATCGGATTCGACACGGGCAAGGTGGTGATGGACATGCGCTACCTCACGGGCGGTGGCGCTCGCTCGCTGCCCACGCTGCTTTCGCTCAACGACAACGCTTTCGATCCGAACGACGTCGCTACCGCGCGGCTCGGCTCGCTCCTGATGCCTTTCGCCGGCGTGTTCATCGGCAAGCCCGCCGAGGGCCTCGCCGAGACGGTGCTGATGAGGACCTCGGCCTACTCGCAGCTCGTCGAATCGTTTTCGGCGATGACTCAGGGGGACGCCGCGCTCAAGGAGTTCAAGCCTTCCGGCACCGAATACCCGCTCGCGATCCGGCTGACGGGCAAGTTCAAGACGGCGTTTCCCGAAGGCAAGCCCAAGCCCGAGGAAAAGGGCGACAAAAAGGCCCAACCGCAGAAAACCGCCGACGCGAGGCCCGAGCCCGCGCCGCTTAAGCAGTCAGCGTCGGAGAACGCGGTGGTGCTGGTCGGCGACAGCGATTTCATCAACGACGGCGCGGCGGTGCAGATCCAGGAGATATTCGGCCAGAGAATCGTCATTCCGCGCAATGGAAATATTGCCTTTGCGCAAGCGCTGGTGGACCAGTTCGCCGGGGACTCGGCCCTGATCAAGCTGCGCGGGCGGGCGTCCGCCGCGCGGCCTTTCACCGTGATCCGCGACATGGAGGCGAGGGCGCAACAGGCCTATCTCGGCAAGATCAAGGCGCTCGAGGACAGCCTGAACCAGACGCAGGAGAGGCTGAACGCGCTGCAAAAGGGCAAGGCACCGGGGGCGGCAACGATCCTTTCGGCCGAGCAGCAGACGGAGCTCGACAATTTCCGCAGAAAGGCGGCCGGGACGCGCCTTGAGCTGAAGGAAGTCCGTCGCGCGCTGCGCGCCGACAGCGAAGCGCTTCAATTCTGGACCAAGGTGCTGAACATCGCGCTCATGCCCGTGCTGGTCGCCTTCGCCGGCATCGCCCTTGCGATCCTGCGCCGAAGGAGGGCGCCCACGCTATGAGCCGCAAGCAGTTTTTCATTCTGCTCGCGGCGCTCGTCGTGCTCGCGGCGGCGGGAGCGGGGGTCATCCTCTCGGAGCGCTCCGACTGGAACAGGGCCGACGTACGCGCCGGGCAGAAGGTCGTCCCGGGCTTGAAGATCAGCGACGTCGCCGAAATCGCGATCCGTAATACGGCCGGCGAGCTGCATCTTGCGAAGGGCGAAAAGGGCTGGACGATACGCGAGCGCGCCGATTTCGCGGCGGACACGGACCGCGTCGCCGAGCTGCTGGTCAAGGTGGCGGAGCTTAAGATCGTGCAGAACGAGAGCCTGCCCGAAAGCCAGCGCGCGCGGCTGCAGCTCCTCGAGCCGAAGGACAAGGCCCAGGACGCGGGAACCCTGCTCGAGTTGAAGGACGCGAAAGGCGCCGCGCTCGCGCGGCTGCTGCTCGGCAAGAAGGTGCTCCGGGCCGCCGAAATCGCGCAGCTCGGGCGCAGCGAGGAATTGCCCGCGGGCCGCTATCTCGTCGCAGGCAACGACACGGGCACGATGCTCGTCGTCGCCGAGCCGTTCACGCAGGTCGAGCCGAAGGCGGACCTGTGGCTCGTGAAAGACCTGATACGGGTGGAGGGAGCGAAATCGATCGTGTCCACGGGAGGCGACGGCAAGCTGCGCTGGACGGCGACGCGCGACAGCGAATCGGCCGACTGGAAGTTCGCCGGCTCGAGCGTCAAGCCCGATCTTCAGAAAATCACCGACGTTTCGAGTTCGCTCACGTGGATCAACCTCTCGGACGTCGTCGCCGATCCGGCCAAAACCGACACCGGGCTGGATCGGCCGGTCACCGTCAAAGCGGTGACATTCGACGGGCTCACCTATACGCTGCGCGTAGGCAAGCGGGCGGGAGACGACTATTATCTAGGCATCGCGGTTGCCGGCGAGCCGGCGCAGGCGCGCGTTCCGGCGAAGAACGAAAAAGCCGAGGACAAGGCCAAGAACGACAAGGAGTTCGAAGAGCGCCGCAAGAAGCTCGCCGAGAAGGTCGGGCGCGAAAAGAATCTCTCACGCTGGACCTATCTGGTCGCGAAGAGCAGCCTCGATCCGCTGCTGCGCGACCGCGCGCAGCTGATGCCGGAAAAGAAAAAAGCGGCAAAGAAAGGCTGAGAGCCCAGGGAAGATTCCATGCAGATCAAGGGATGCACGTTCATCGTCACCGGCGGCGCCTCGGGCCTCGGCGAAGGCACGGTCAGGATGCTCGCCGAGGGCGGCGCGAACGTCGTCATCGCCGACCTTCAGGCGGACAAGGGCGAGGCCCTCGCCAGACGGCTCGGCCAGAAAGCGCGCTTCGCGAAGTGCGATGTCACGAGCGAAGCCGACGGCCAGGCGACGGTGGACGCGGCGCTGAAGGGCTTCGGCACCCTGCAGGGTCTGGTGAACTGCGCCGGCATCGCCATCGGCGAGCGCACGGTGAAGAAGGATGGACCGCATTCGCTCGCCTCCTTCACCCGGGTCATCAATATCAACTTGATCGGCACTTTCAACATGATCCGGCTCGCGGCCGTGGCCATGGCGAAGGGGCAGCCGAATGCCGCCGGCGAGCGCGGCGTCATCGTCAACACCGCTTCGGTCGCGGCCTACGACGGGCAGATCGGGCAGGCGGCCTATTCGGCCTCGAAAGGCGGGGTGGTCGGCATGACGCTGCCGATCGCGCGCGACCTCTCGCGCGACGGCATCCGCGTCTGCACCATCGCGCCGGGCACATTCGAGACGCCGATGCTGCTCGGCATGCCCAAGGACGTGCAGGACGCGCTCGCCAAGCAGGTGCCGTTTCCGCCGCGCCTGGGCAAGCCCGCGGAGTACGCGGCGCTGGTGAAGCACATCGTTGAAAATGAGATGCTCAACGGAGAAACCATTCGCCTGGATGGCGCCATCCGCATGGCGCCGAAGTGACTCGCATCCGGCATCGCGCTTTCGCGTGCCGGGTTATCCTCGATCGTATGCTTGCTGCAATCGTTTTATGTCGATTTTGTCCATTTGAAGCATCGCCTGCATGACCCTATTCGCTTTCTCGGCATCTTTGTCCCGCAACATCTTGCCCAGAACAGAGGGAATGATTTGCCACGACAGGCCATACTTGTCTTTCAGCCAGCCGCATCGGTGTTTTTCTCCGCCTGCGGAAAGCTTCTCCCACAGCTCGTCCACTTCCCGCTGAGTCTTGCAGCTCACGAAGAATGATATGGCCGGCGTGAAGCTGAATTGCGGGCCGCCGTTCAGCGCGAAGAATTCCTGTCCTTCGAGCGTGAAGGTAACGGACATGACTGTTCCCTTCGGCCCCGGCCCTGCTTCTCCATATCGGGTAACGCTCCCGGCCTTTGAATTCTTGAAGACGGAAACATAGAAATTCATCGCCTCTTCGGCTTGGCCGTCGAACCACAGGAACGGGGTGATTTTCTTCATAAGGTTCTCCTCTTCAATCGGCCTTGATTCGCGCTTCGCGCACGACTTTTGCGTACCTTGCCGATTCGGACTGCAGCAAAGCGGTGAACTGCGCCGGCGTTCCCGGGGCAGGGGACATGCCGTAGGTCTTGAGCTTTTCCTGTATCTCCGCGCTGCGCAGCGCCTGCACCAGCTCGGCGTTGAGGCGCGAGACTGCGGACGGCGGCGTCGCTACCGGCACGACCAGCCCGCTCCAGTTGGTCGATTCGATCTCGGGATAGCCGGCTTCGCGCATGGTCGGGACCTCGGGCAATACCTCGGCGCGCTCGGGCGTCGTGACCGCGAGCGGGCGGATCTTCCCGCTCTTTGCGAACGGCGCGACCGCGGAGGCGTTGACGAACACCATCGGGATGTGGCCTCCCGCGGCCGCCGTGAGCGCCGGAACCTCGCCCTGAAAAGGCGCGTGCACGATGCTGATGTTCGCGGCAAGCCTGAACATCTCGCCGATGACGTGGTGAGTGGTGCCGGCGCCCGGCGTTCCGTAGGCGATTTCGCCCGGCTTCGCGCGCGCGAGCGCGACCAGCTCCTGGATCGTTTTCGCCGGCACCGAGGGATTGACGGCAAACGCCATCGACAGGGAGATCGTCTGGCCCACGGCCTTGAAGTCTTTCAGGGGATCGAACTGCAGTCCCTGCTTCACCGCCGGCTGGATGATGAAGCTCGGGAACACCACCAGCAGCGTGTGGCCGTCGCCGGTGGCGCGTGCGGCGAGCTCGTAGCCGATCACCGCCCCGGCGCCCGGCCGGTTGTCCACGATCACCGGCTGACCGAGGCCTTTCGCCATGTGCTCACCGAGGAGCCGGCTCGTGACGTCGGCCGCGCCGCCGGGCGGGAACGGCACGATGATGCGCAGGGACTTCGAGGGGAAGGTTTGAGCGTGCGCAGCGCTGGCGAGCGCGGCGAGAGAAAGGAGGAATGCTGCAGTGAGGCGCGTGATCATTGAGCGGTCATATGGCTTTGCCATGAAGCAGATCCTTTCGCTCGATGAGTCGCAGCACCGCAGCCATTCGCCGTAATACGATCTTGTTCGGAATCGTGCTTGGATTTACAAGTGTGTACCCCGAGCCGTAGCGGAGCAGGTGCTGCGAGAAAAGGCGGTTAAGACCGTCACGTTCAGATCGAACGGGAGGTCGCATCTTTGCTGTTCCGGCTGCAGACATTACGACTTTTGAGTTGGAGCTGAACGTCGAGAGCGTCGATGAATTCGACGCCGAGACCGTGGAGTTGTTCTTCGTACCATTCGTACGCGTCGCCAATCTCCTGTACCGCGCGATGCGAAACCCTCAGCCGGTACGCCATGTACCCCGCAAGATCCGCTCTCGAACGTCTTCCCAGAGAGATCCGGCTTCAGAATCGGCCTCAAACTCGGCAAGGCGGCGATCGAGCTCGGCCTTTAATTCATCCGATATCGGGACGGCTTCCGGTACGACGGCGATGCTGTCCCAGGTCAACTCGACCAGGCGGATACGCTCAGCGATGGGTAGTTCAAGAATCTCGGCGACTGAAATCTGGCTTATATCTTGTAGCGTACCACTTCTAAAACGGCACGAACTTGTTCAGGAGCGACGCCTGGAAACCACTCGACGAATTGCGCGGTCGAAGCACCGTCCTCGAGATTCTCAAAGAGAGCGGCCACGGGCACGCGAGTGCCGCGGAATATCCACGCTCCGCTGACCCGCTCCGGGTCCCGTTCGACCGCAGGACAGGAGGACCAATCGATCATGCGCGAATCCTACCACCGCCGCAGCGAAACGGCTAACGGGATGCAGAGCGTCGAGCGGTTACCGCTCCTGCGGCTTCAGCTTCTCGCGATAGAGCATCGCGCGCCGTACGTAGATTTCGGCGTTCTTCAGCACCTCTTCTTTTTCCTCCGCCTTCAGCTCCCGCACGACTTTGCCGGGCGAGCCGACTACGAGCACTCCATCGGGATACGTTTTGCCTTCGGGGACGAGCGCGCCCGCGGCGATAAGGCAACCGCTGCCGATCACGGCGTGGTTCATGATGATCGCGCCGATGCCGACGAGCGTGCCGTCGCCGATGGTACAGCCGTGCAGCATTGCTTTATGGCCGACCGATACATCTCTGCCGAGCGTGAGGGGAATGCCAGGATCGACGTGCAGGACCGCGGCGTCCTGGATGTTGGTACGCTCGCCGATGGTAATGGTGTCGTTGTCCCCGCGGACGACCGCGTTGAACCAAACGCTCGCTTGGTTGCGCAGGATCACCGTGCCGATCACGGTGGCGTTGTGCGCTATGAACCACTCGTCGCCGTGGAATGCGACTTTGCGCTCGCCGAGGGAGAAGACCGCCATGGCGGAGTCAGTTGGGCTGGGCTAAGGTGCCGTCAATGATGCTCGCCGAGAACGGTGCCGACGGTGCGATACCCGTATTTCTCCGCGAAGGCTTGATACATATATCCGTCGCTCATATCGCGACGATCGTACCAGCCGCCTTCACGGAGCCAGAGTGCGCGCTTCATCACCAGCTGCATGCAGTCGATATAGTGGGCGACAGGCGGATTGCCAGTCTGGATCATGTAAAAAGACCTGACACCCTTTGCTCGCAGGTACATGTTGCGGAACAATTGCATGCCCATCAGGAGGATCGGGAAGATGATAATGTCATCTGTATCCAAGGGTCGGCCTTGGCCGTCATAAAATCGGGGTGGCCGCTCGATTTCTTTGGTGATCTCCTCGAGAGCATTTGCGTAGAGAACGTTATCCGCATTGAAATGAAGAATGTATCGGCCCTTAGCGTCTTGGATACCGCGATCCCTGAGGGAATGTCCCCAGTCGTTGTGGCGCTTTTCCGTGCAAATGACCGGTACGGGCATATCCGCGCTAGAGTCCAGCAGCGGGCCGTCATGATAAGCAAGGATTTCGTAGTCCGTAAATGTCTGAGACAGAATCGAATCGATGCCTTTGCAAAATACCTCATGTGAATTGACGCCTTGATAGTGGACAACGATGATCGAGAACATGGGTTCCCGTTCGGGAGATTGGACGCCTTTGAGGCCGTCGGCGGTCCTATCAGGCGGTTGATTTCGGACGGGGGTCGCCATAGCACTTTTACGACGGACACCATTTCATCTGAGTCACGGTACTGAATGGCGATGGGGTTTTCACTGGATTTTGCGTCGAGATACGCCAGCTGGAGCCAAGTGCGACTGAGCCCCAGCGACCCGCAATGTTATCCGCTCGCGGAATACTTTGCAGCGCTGTTACCATCAGGTCTTTCCGCGAACGCATAGCGCATGAAACCGAGCGAATCCTTGTTCGTGCAGGTCCGCGGCCTGCGCTATCACTGCCGCTGCTGGGGCGATAAACGCGCGTCGATGCTCTTCATGCTGCACGGCTGGATGGATGTGTCGGCCTCGTTTCAGTTCCTCGTGGACGCATTGCGAGGCGACTGGCGCGTGGTCGCGCCGGACTGGCGCGGCTTCGGGCTCACCGACTGGACGAAGAGCGACAGCTACTGGTATCAGGATTACCTCGCCGACCTCGACCGGCTGCTCGCGCATTTCCAGCCCGATGCGCCGGCGACGCTGATCGGCCACAGCATGGGCGGCAACGTCGCCGCGATCTACGCGGGCGTCCGGCCCGAGCGCGTGGCGCGTCTGATCAATCTGGAAGGGTTGGGGCTGACCGGCGCGCGCGCCGAGCAGGCCCCGAGCCGCTACGCGCGCTGGCTAGTCGAGCTCACCGACGAAAAGCCCGGGTTTCGCGACTACGACTCCTTCGAGGCGTTGGCCGACCGATTGTGCGGCAATAATCCGCGCCTGAGCAGGGGAAAGGCCTCGTTCCTCGCGCGGCACTGGGGGAGGGCAAAGCCGGACGGCCGCGTCGAGCTTACCAGCGATCCCGCGCACAAGCTCGTCAATCCGGTGCTGTACCGCGTCGAGGAAGCCGAGGCCTGCTGGCGCAAAGTCGCGGCGCCGGTACTCTGGGTGGCGGGCGCCGAATCGAAGGCGCCCGAGATGCTGAAGCTGTCGGACGCCGATCTCGCGGCGCGCAAGGCCTGCTTCGGCCGGCTCACCGAACGCGTCATAGCGGATGCAGGTCACATGCTTCATCACGATCAACCCGAGCGGCTCGCCGAGGTGATCGAAGCGTTTCTAGCCTAGCCCGCGTGCTACGATGCCGCACATGAACTTCGATCTGCATTGTCACAGCACCGCATCCGACGGTTTGCTGAAACCCGCCGAGCTCGTCGCGCGCGCGGCGGCGAACGGCGTGACGACGCTCGCCCTCACCGATCACGACGACGTTTCCGGGCTTTCCGAGGCGCGCGCGGCCGCTGAAGCGCGCGGCGTGCGCTTCGTCGATGGCGTCGAGGTCTCCGTGAGCTGGGGCGGCATCACCGTGCACATCGTCGGCCTGCGGATCGATCCGGGAAACGCGGCCTTGCGCTCGGGTCTCGAATCGGTCCGGGAGAGCCGTGCAAAGCGCGCCGGGAAGATCGGCGAGGCGCTCGACGCTGCCGGCGTTCCGGACAGTCTCGCCGGCGCGAGGCGTTACGCCGAGAACCCGAACCTCATCAGCCGCTCGCACTTTGCGCGCTACCTCGCGGAGGCGGGCCGCGCGCCGGACGTGAAAAGCGTGTTTCGGCACTATCTGGTGAAAGGCAAGCCGGGGTTCGTGGCGCACCAGTGGGCTTCGCTCGCCGATGCGGTAGGCTGGATCCGCGCAAGCGGCGGGGTCGCCGTCATTGCACACCCTGGCCGCTACAGGCTTCCCAGACCGGAAATGCGCGCGTTTCTCGCGGAGTTCAGGGACAGCGGCGGCGCAGGCCTCGAGATCGTGACCGGCAGCCACGCGCCGGAGCAATATGTCGAGTTCGCGCGCCTCGCGCGCGAGTTCGGCTTGCTCGCCTCACGCGGCTCGGATTTTCACGGGCAGGGAGAGAGCAGGGCCGATCTGGGCGCGCTTCCTCCGTTGAGCGATGATTTGACACCGGTTTGGCACGACTGGTAGGGCGGCGGGGTCGCGGTGCGGCTCTGATAAAATGACAAATTCAAAACGAGCCGGCAATGGGATTCAACATCGTCCAGACCATCGCGATCTACGCCCTGCCGGTCATTTTCGCGATCACCCTGCACGAAGCGGCGCACGGCTACGTCGCCCGGCACTTCGGTGACACTACGGCGCATCGCCTCGGGCGCATCAGCCTCAATCCGCTGCGCCACATCGACATGGTGGGCACGATCATCGTTCCGCTCGTCATCCTCGTGGTAAGCGAGCTTTTCGGCGGCGCCGGGATCCTGTTCGGCTGGGCGAAGCCGGTGCCGGTGAATTTTCATGCGCTGCGCCGGCCTAAGCGCGACATGCTTTGGGTCGCGGCGGCGGGTCCGGCGGCGAATCTCGCCATGGCCCTCTGCTGGGCGCTGCTGTTGAAACTTGCGCTGGCGATGCCCCCCGGCAACTATTTCGCGCTGCCTCTCAGGCTCATGGCGGAGGCGGGCATCAACATCAATATCGTGCTCATGGTGCTGAACCTCCTGCCGATCCTGCCGCTCGATGGAGGGCGCATCGCGGTGAGCATGCTGCCGGACCGCCTTGCGCTCGGCTACGCGCGGCTGGAGCCCTTCGGGTTTCCCATCTTGCTCTTGCTGATTTTCATCCCGCCCCACGTGCTCGGCGTGATCATGCTGCCGATGGTGCAGGCATCGATCGGGCTGATCGAGACGATTTTCCAGCTCTAGGGAACGCATGTACGAAGAACGCGTCGTCTCAGGCATGCGCCCGACCGGGGCATTGCACCTGGGCCATTACCACGGCGCCCTCAAAAACTGGGTAAAGCTGCAGAGCGAGCACCCTTGCCTTTTCTTTGTCGCCGACTGGCATGCGCTCACCACGCACTATGAAACGCCGGAGGTGATCGAGGAGAACGTCTGGGACATGGTGATCGACTGGCTCGCCGCGGGGATCGACCCGGCGCAGGCGACGCTCTTCATCCAGTCGCGCGTCGCCGAGCACGCCGAGCTGCACACGCTGCTCTCGATGGTGACGCCGCTCGGGTGGCTCGAGCGCGTGCCGACCTACAAGGACCAGCAGGAGAAGCTTGCCGACCGCGATCTTTCCACCTACGGGTTTCTCGGCTATCCCCTGCTGCAGGCCGCCGATGTGCTGATCTACCGGGCCAAGTACGTGCCGGTGGGCGAGGACCAGGTGCCGCACATCGAGCTGATCCGGGAGATCGCGCGGCGCTTCAATCATATCTACGGTCGCGAGCCGGGCTTCGAGGACAAGGCGAAGGCCGCGGTGAAAAAACTGGGCAGCCGCAAGGCGAAGGTGTACGTGCAGCTGCGCACCAGATACCAGGAACAGGGCGATGCCGAAGCGCTTACCACGGCGCGGGCGCTGCTGGAAGAGCAGGGCAATCTTTCGGTCGGCGACCGTGAGCGCCTGTTCGGCTACCTCGAGGGCGAAGGGCGCGTGATTCTGGTGGAGCCGGAAGTGCTGCTGACCGAGGCCTCGAAACTGCCCGGGCTGGACGGGCAGAAGATGTCCAAGTCCTACAACAACACGATCTCGCTGCGCGAGGACGCGGAGTCGGTGAGGAAGAAGATCCGCACGATGCAGACCGACCCGGCGCGCGTGAAACGGAGCGACCCGGGCGATCCCGACAAATGCCCCGTGTGGCAGTTTCACCTCGTCTACAGCGACGACAAGGTGCGGCAATGGGCGGACAAGGGATGCCGCTCGGCCGGCATCGGCTGCCTCGAGTGCAAGCAGCCGGTGATCGACGCAGTGCTCGCCGGGCAGGCGCCCATGCGCGAGCGCGCACAGAAATACCTCGATGACCCGACGCTCGCGAAGAACATCATCGCGGACGGCTGTGAAAAAGCGCGCAAGCTCGCCACGGAGACCATGCGCGAGGTGCGCGAGGCGATGGGGCTCGCCTACACGTGATCGAGCCGGTGCAGCTCCCGATACCGACGCCGGCCCAGCCCGCGCTCAATGCCAGGGTGCGGGGGCAGCCCTTCACCGAGCTGCCGCTGGATCTCTACATCCCGCCCGATGCGCTGGAGGTGTTTTTCGAGACTTTCGAAGGGCCGCTGGACCTGCTCCTGTACCTCATCCGCAAGGCCAACATCGACGTCCTCGACATCCCGATGGCGCGGCTCACCGAGCAGTACATCGAGTACGTCGAGGTGATGTGCACCAAGAACCTCGAGCTCGCCGCCGAGTACCTGGTGATGGCGGCGATGCTGATGGAGATCAAGTCGCGGATGCTCCTGCCGAAGCCGCCTTCCGGGCCCGGCGAGGAGGAGGACCCGCGCGCGCAACTGGTGCGGCGCCTGCTCGAGTACGAGAAGATGAAGCTCGCCGCGCAGAGGCTCGACGCGCTGCCGCAGCTCGGGCGCGATTTCTTTCCCGTGGAGGTCTGGATCGAACAGGCTCTCGCGCAGCGCCTGCCGCAGGTGAACGTCGTCGACATGCAGGAAGCGTGGCGGGCGCTTCTCGTGCGCGCCAGGATGGGCCAACACCACCGCGTGATGCGCGAGGAGCTGTCGGTGCGCGAGCATATGAGCTTGATTCTGCGCCGGCTCCAGGGCGGCGGCTTTGCCGAATTCAGCGAGCTGTTCGAGACCGGCCGCGGAGTGGCGGTGCTGGTCGTCAATTTCCTCGCCGTGCTTGAGCTGGTCAGAGAAAGCGTGGTCGAAGTCACGCAATCGGGGCCTTTCGCGCCCATCTACGTAAAGCTCGCCCATGCTCAGTCCGAGTGAAGTGAAGACCGTGATCGAGGCCGCGCTGCTCGCGGCCCAGCAGCCGCTCCCGATTTCGGAGCTGCGCAAGATGTTTGACGAGGAGATCGGCGCCGATACGATCCGCCGGCTGCTGGAGGAATTGCGCGAAGACTGGAAGGACCGCGGTGTCGAGCTCGTGGCGACGGCGAGCGGCTGGCGCTTCCAGACTCGCGCGACGTTTCACAAGTACCTCGAGCGCATCAGTCCCGAGAAGCCGCCGCGCTATTCGCGCGCCGTGCTCGAGACGCTCGCCATCATCGCCTACAGGCAGCCGGTAACCCGTGGCGATATCGAGGACATCCGCGGGGTTTCCGTCTCCACCGAGGTGATCAAGCGGCTCGAGGAGCGCGGTTGGATCGACGTCGTCGGCCACAAGGAAGTGCCGGGACGCCCGGCCCTGTACGCCACAACGAGGACGTTCCTCGACGACTTGGGCCTGCGCTCGCTGCAGGAGCTGCCGCCGCTCGAGGAAATCGCCAAGACGCTTGAAATCACGCAGAATCCGCCGCCCGCTTCGCAGCCCGCGTCCGACGAGCCGGCCAGCACCCAGCCGAGTCCCGCTTAGCCGCGGTCTTTCGTCCGAGAGGCTGCACAAGGTCCTGGCGCGATCGGGCCTGGGTTCGCGCCGCGACATGGAGGCGGCGGTCGCGGCGGGGAGAGTGACTGTCAACGGTCGCCCGGCGACGACCGGGCAGCGCGTCGGCCCCGCCGACCGCGTCGTCCTCGATGGCCGGCAGCCTGTCCTGCGCTTCGGCGATCGCGAACCGCGGGTGCTCCTCTACCACAAGCCAGCGGGCGAACTGGTGACGGCGCGCGATCCTGAAGGCCGGGCGACCGTGTTCCAGAAGCTTCCGCGCGTCAAAGAGGGCCACTGGATTGCGATCGGCCGGCTCGACTTCAATACCGGCGGCCTGCTGCTTTTCACCGATTCGGGTGAGCTGGCCAATCGCCTCATGCATCCGCGCCACGCGATCGAGCGCGAGTACGCGGTGCGGATTCGCGGCGAGCTTTCACGCGGGCAGATCGAGAAACTCAGGCAAGGTGTCCCGCTGCAAGACGGTCCGGCGCGGTTTGACAGCGTCGAGCCGGGCGGCGGCGCCGGATCGAACCGCTGGTATCAGGTCGTGCTGCGCGAGGGACGCAACCGCGAGGTGCGGCGCCTGTTCGAGGCGCTCGGCCTCACGGTGAGCCGCTTGCTGCGCGTGCGCTTCGGTCCGTTCCTGCTGCCGCCGACTCTGCGCCGCGGGCAGTGGCGGGAGCTAGAGGGTAGGGAACTCACCTTGCTGCTCGCGGCATTGGGTACCGAGACACGGAGCCCACCGTAGGACTTTTCGTTGTTTCGGCTGTTTTTTCTTGCTATACTTTGCAAGTTTTCGGATGGGCTTTCGAGCCCATTTTTTATTTCTACAGGAGACTTGCGCGTGGCCCTAAACGCGCTGGAGCAGGTGCTGGAGCGTACCGTAGGCGGCTTGGGGTACCAACTCGCCGATTTCGAATATTCTAATTACGGTAGTATGTTAAGAGTATTTATTGAGAAAAGACATGAAGTTCGGTCGAATGCAGTCGCAGGCGGAGTGACTTTGGCCGACTGCGAAGCGGTGAGCCGGCAGCTGCAACGAGTGCTCGAGGTCGAGGGGGTCGGCTACGACCGCCTCGAGGTGTCTTCGCCGGGCTTGGACCGCAAGCTGAAAAAGGCGGCTGATTTTGCCCGCTTTGCCGGTTGCGAAGCGCAGGTGCGGTTGCGCCGGCCCGTCGATGGCCGCAGAAATTTCACCGGCGTGGTGCGCGCCGTAGACGGCAACCGTGTCGAGCTCGATTTCGACGGCGGCCGGCTTGCGTTCGAGCTGGCCGACCTCGACCGCGCGCGCCTGGTGCCGAAGCTATGATGCTGGAGGGATACATGAGCCGCGAACTATTGCTGCAGGCGGACGCGCTCGCCAGGGAAAAGAACGTCCACAAGGATGTGGTGTTCGGCGCCCTCGAGATGGCGATCGCGTCGGCGACGAAAAAGAAGTTCACCGAAGACGTCGATGTGCGCGTCGCCATCGACCGCAACACCGGCGACTTCGAGTCCTTCCGCCGCTGGCAGGTCGTGCCCGACGGCGCCGTGGAGAATCAGTCGCAGCAGATCGCTTTTTCGGAAGCGCAAAAGCAATATCCGGACATTCAGCTCGAGGACTTCATCGAGGAGCCGCTCGAGCCGATCGACTTCGGCCGGATCGGGGCGCAGACCGCAAAACAGGTGATTTTGCAGAGAATCCGCGACGCCGAGCGAGAGCAACTGCTGAACGACTTTCTCGCCCGCGGCGAGAAACTCATCAATGGCGCGATCAAGCGCGTGGAACGCGGCAACGCCATCATCGAAGTCGGGCGCGTGGAGGCGGTGCTGCCGCGCGACCAGATGATCCCGAAGGAGAACCTGCGCGTCGGCGACCGCGTGCGCGCCTTTGTGATGCGAATCGACCGCAACGTGCGCGGACCGCAGCTGGTGCTGTCGCGCACCGCGCCCGAGTTCATCATGGAGCTTTTCCGGCTGGAAGTGCCCGAGATCGAGGAGGGACTGCTCGAGATCAAGTCCGCGGCGCGCGATCCGGGCATCCGCGCGAAGATCGCCGTGCACTCCAGGGACAAGCGCATCGATCCGATCGGCACCTGCGTGGGCATGCGCGGCGCGCGCGTGCAGGCGGTGACGCAGGAGCTGGCGGGCGAGCGCGTCGATATCGTGCTGTGGTCGGAGGATCCCGCGCAGTTCGTGATCGGGGCGCTGGCCCCGGCCGAGGTGTCCTCGATCCTAGTGGACGAGGACAAGCACAGCATGGACGTGGTCGTGGACGAGGAGAACCTCGCCATCGCGATCGGCCGCAGCGGCCAGAACGTGCGGCTCGCCTCCGAGCTGACCGGCTGGACCATCAACCTGATGACCGAGGAAGAGTCGAACAAGAAGAACGAGGAAGAGGCCTCCTCGGTGAGAAAGCTCTTCATGGAGCGCCTCGACGTCGACGAGGAGGTCGCCAACATCCTCATTCAGGAGGGTTTTTCGACGCTTGAGGAAGTGGCCTATGTGCCGATCAACGAGATGATGGAGATCGAGGGCTTCGATGAGGCCACGGTGAACGAGCTGCGGAACCGCGCGCGCGACGCGCTGCTCGTGCAGGCGATCGCGAGCGAAGAGCAGGCGGAGAACCTCGACCCGGAACTGTTGAATCTCGAGGGCATGGACAACGACTTGGCGACCAAGCTCGCCAAGTCGGGGGTGAAGACTCGCGACGACTTGGGCGATCTCGCGTTGGATGAATTTGTCGAGATGACCGGAATCGACGCTGAGCGTGCGAAGAGCTTGATCATGAAGGCGCGCGAACACTGGTTTACGCAGGGATAATCAGAGCCAATGGCCCAGACAAGCGTTGCGCAATTTGCCGGCGAGCTGAAAGTACCGCCTTCGGTACTGCTCGAGCAGCTGCGGGCGGCGGGCGTGCACAAACAGGTTGCCGAGGACGTGCTCTCCGAGCAGGACAAGACCAAGCTCCTGGATTATCTTCGCAGGGCGCACGGCTCCTCCGAGCCGAAGAACAAGATCACGCTGACCCGCAAGCAGAGCTCCGAGATCATCAAGAGATCGGACTCGAGCGGCAAGGCGCGCACCATCCAGGTCGAGGTCAAGAAGAAGCGCATCTTCGTCAAGCGCGATGCCGAGCCCGGCGCGCCTTCGGAAACGCCCGCGCCGTCGGGCCCGGCGATCGATGCGAAGGAAGTGGAGCTACGCGAACAGGAGCGGCGCCAGCAGGAAGAACTCGGGGCGCGCCAGGCGGCGGAGCTGGCGGAGAAGCAGGAACGAGAGCGCAAGCTCGCCGAACAGCGCGGATCCGAGCCGAAGCAGGCAGAGGCGAGAGCGGCAGCACCGGCTGCCGCGGATACCACGCTGCACAAGCCCAAGGTTACCGCAGGCGCGGAAAAGAAAGGCGCAAAGAAAGCGAAGGAAGTCAGGGTCTGGCAGGACGAAGGGGTTAAGCGCCGCACCATCAAGACGCGCGGCGACGTGCAGGGAGCATCGGGATGGCATACCCCCAAAGGGGCGCGGCACAGGCCCGCCGCCGCGCCTGCCGAGGTCGCGCAGCAGTTCAGCACGCCGGCCGAGCCGGTCGCGCGCGAGATCATGGTGCCCGAAACCATCACCGTCGGCGATCTCGCCCACAAGATGTCGGTGAAGGCGGCCGAGGTCATCAAGGTGCTGATGAAACTGGGCAGCATGGTGACGATCAACCAGGTGCTCGATCAGGAGACCGCGATGATCGTCGTCACGGAAATGGGCCATCGCCCGGTCGCGGCGAAGCTCGACGATCCCGAATCGTATCTTGAGGAAGCCCCGCAGCAGCTCGACGCGGAGCTCAGACCGCGCGCACCGGTCGTGACGGTGATGGGGCACGTCGATCACGGCAAGACGTCGCTCCTTGACTACATCCGCCGCACCAAGGTCGCCTCCGGCGAGGCAGGCGGCATCACCCAACACATCGGCGCGTACCACGTGCAGACTCCGCGGGGCATGGTGACCTTCCTGGACACGCCGGGCCATGAAGCCTTTACCGCGATGCGCGCCCGGGGCGCCAAGGTCACCGATATCGTCGTCCTTGTGGTCGCGGCCGACGACGGGGTGATGCCGCAGACAATCGAGGCGATCCACCATGCCAAGGCGGCTGATGTCCCGATCGTGGTGGCGATCAACAAGATCGACAAGCACGAAGCCAACCCCGAAAAGGTCAAACAGGAGCTGGTGGCGCAGACGGTCGTGCCCGAGGAATACGGCGGCGATTCCCCCTTTGTTCCCGTGTCCGCGAAAACCGGCAAGGGCATCGACGAACTACTCGAGCAAGTGTTGTTGCAGGCTGAAGTCCTGGAGTTGAAAGCACCCGTGGATGTCCCGGCCAAGGGTCTGGTGATTGAGGCGAGCCTCGACAAGGGCCGCGGCCCGGTTGCCACCGTGCTGGTACAGTCTGGAACGCTCAAGCGCGGCGATGTCGTGCTCGCGGGCACTTCCTTCGGCCGAGTGCGCGCCATGCTCGACGAGAGCGGCAACGCGGTGCCGGAAGCGGGTCCGTCGCTTCCGGTGGAGATCCAGGGTCTGTCGGACGTTCCCGGAGCGGGAGAGGAAGTGATCGTGCTCGGCGACGAGCGCAAAGCCCGCGAGATCGCGCTGTTCCGCCAGGGCAAGTTCCGCGACGTAAAGCTCGCGAAGAAACAGGCGGCGAAGCTCGAGAACATGTTCGAGCAGATGGGAGAGGGCGAGGCGAGGGCGCTCGCGCTGCTCATCAAGACCGACGTGCAGGGTTCGCAGGAGGCGCTCGTGCACGCGCTCATGCGTCTTTCTACCGAGGAAGTCAAGGTCAACGTCGTCCACAGCGGGGTCGGCGCGATAACGGAATCGGACGTCAATCTCGCGCTGGCCTCCAAGGCGGTCATCATCGGCTTCAATACCCGGGCCGACGCGGCCGCACGCAAGCTCGCCGAGAGTTCCGGGGTCGATGTGCGCTACTACAACATCATCTACGACGCGGTCGACGAGGTCAAAGCGGCGCTCTCCGGCATGCTCGCGCCCGAGAGGAAGGAGAACGTGCTCGGCTTGGTGGACGTGCGCCAAGTATTCAAGATTTCCAAGGTCGGCGCGGTGGCCGGTTGCATGGTGCTCGAGGGCTTGGTGCGCCGCAACGCGCTGGTGCGGGTGCTGCGCGACAACGTGGTCGCGTACTCGGGCGAGATCGAATCGCTCAAGCGCTTCAAGGACGACGTGCGCGAGGTGAAGGCGGGCTTCGAGTGCGGCATGTCGGTGAAGGGTTACAACGACATTCAAGTCGGCGATCAGTTCGAGATCTACGAAGTTCAAGAAGTGGCACGAACGCTGTAGACAGTCGAGAGCTGGGAGTTGAGAGCTCAGAGAGCGGGTTCGCGCTTACCTCTCAAGTCTGAACGCTCTACCGCCCTTATGGCCAACCCGCAGCGGCTGCGCCGCGTCGCCGATCAGATCCAACGCGAGTTGTCCGCGCTGCTGCGCTCGCAGGTCAAGGATCCGCGCGTCGGCATGATCACCCTGACGGGGGTCGAAGTGTCCCCGGATCTGGCGCACGCTAGAATCTTCTTCACCATCCTTGGCGACAAGGAGTCCCTTGCGCAGACGGAGGTCGGGCTCAAGCGCGCGGCGGGATTCCTCCGCTCGCAGCTCGGCGGCCGGTTAAAACTCCGCATCACGCCCGAGCTGCATTTTCATCACGACGCCTCCGTCGAACGCGGCGTACGCCTGTCGCAGCTGATCGACATCGCGGTGGCCGGAAAGAAGACGGACGGGCCTGACTGACATGGGAGTCGCCCTGCACGCGCCGGTCGACGGCGTGCTGCTTCTGGACAAGCCGGTCGGCCCAAGCTCCAACGCCGTGCTGCAACGAGCCAAGCGGCTGCTCGGCGCTGCGCGCGCAGGCCATGCCGGAACACTGGATCCTCTTGCGAGCGGCCTGCTGGTGGTGAGCTTCGGCGAAGCCACCAAATTCTCAGGGGAGCTGCTCGACTCCGGGAAGGCCTATCGCGCCCGCGTGAAACTCGGCGAGCGCACCGCGACCGGCGATGCCGAAGGTCCGGTGCTCGCGCGCTGCGAGGTCAGGATCGGGCGCGACGAGCTGCTCGCGGTGCTGGAACATTTTCGCGGCGAGATCGAGCAGGTCCCGCCCATGTACGCGGCAATCAAGCACCGCGGACGTCCTCTGTATGCATACGCGCGCAAGGGGGAGCGCGTCCGACGCGCCCCGAGACAGGTCGCAATCCAACGGCTGGAGGTAGAGGCGTTCGACGGAGACACCGTCACCCTGGACGTGGAGTGCAGCAAGGGCACCTATATCAGGGTGCTTGCCGAAGACATAGGAGCTTCGCTCGGCTGCGGTGCGCATCTGACGGCGCTTGAACGCACCGCGGTGGGACCGTTCAAGCTCCGGCAGGCGATCCCTCTGGAAGCGCTCGAATCGCTGTTGCCCGCCGAACGGCGCGGGAGGTTGTTGCCGCCCGAGGTTCTTCTGGGAAAACGTCCGCGCCTGGTGCTGCGGGCTGAACCTGCGGCAAAGTTCCGTCAAGGGCGAGCCGTCGCGGTCGGCTCGCCAAGAGGCAGCGTCGGCGTCTTCCGTGAAGATGGCCGGTTCCTCGGAATCGGCGACGTCGACGCAAGCGGAGTGTTGCAGCCCAAACGGCTGGTGGTGCAGCGCTGAGGGCTTTCAGCCTCGACCCTAGCTTGTAGGGCGCATTGATTTCAAGTTAAAATGCCGTCCCCTCGCACAGAGACCCGAGAGAACGGAATGCCGGTAAGCGTTGCGCAGAAAGCGCAGATCGTTCAGCAGTATCAGCGCGCCAGAGGCGACACAGGCTCGCCGGAAGTGCAGGTCGCTTTGTTGACCGCTCGCATAAACGGCTTGACCGACCATTTCAAAGCGCACGTCAAGGACCACCATTCGCGACGCGGGCTGCTGAAGCTTGTGAGCCAGCGGCGCAGGCTTCTTGATTATCTGAAGCGCGAGAACTCCGGAAAATATCATCAACTGATCGAGCAACTTGGCCTGCGCAAGTAACTCCTCCGACGCCCCCCCGCCCCCGGCGGGCGTTTTGATATCCGGAATCGACTCCGCACCGTTTCGCGGGTGCGGATCCTGTCAGCATCGGCGGGCCGGAAACTCCGGCCTCTTCAACCTGTCGAGAATATTATGCCGCTAACCTCCATCAAGAAGACCTTTGCGTACGGCGCACACCAGGTGACGCTCGAGACCGGCGAAATGGCGCGCCAGGCTCACGGCGCGGTCGTGATCAATATGGACGATACCGTGGTGCTGTGCACCGTGGTTGCGGCAAGGGAAGCCAAAGCAGGCCAGGATTTCTTTCCCCTCACTTGCGATTACGTCGAGAAGTTCTATGCCGCCGGCCGGATTCCCGGCGGCTTCTTCAAGCGCGAAGGGCGGCCGTCGGAGAAGGAAACTCTGACCTCACGTCTCATCGACCGGCCCCTCCGGCCGCTCTTTCCGGAAGGCTTCTACAACGAAGTGCAGGTCGTGGCGCACGTCATGTCCTGCAATCCCGAGGTTGACCCGGACATTCCGGCGATGATCGGAGCGTCGGCGGCGCTCACCCTTTCGGGCATTCCATTCAACGGCCCGATCGCCGCGGCGCGCGTGGGGTACATCGGCGGCCAGTACGTGCTCAATCCCACTGCGACGCAATTGAAGGAAAGCCAGCTCAATCTCGTGGTCGCGGGCACGGAACACGCGGTCCTGATGGTCGAGTCCGAGGCGAGCGAGCTGCCCGAGGACGTGATGCTCGGATCGGTGGTGTTCGGTCACCAGCACATGCAGGCGGCGATCGAGGCGATCCACGAGCTCGCCGATCAGGCGGCCAAGCCGGCGTGGGACTGGAAGCCGCGGGAAAAGGACCAGGCGCTGGTGGACCGCATCAAAGAGCTCGCGGAAAACGAGCTGCGCGCCGCGTTCAAGCTGAGGCAAAAACAAGCGCGTTCCGAAGCGATCGATGCCATCTGGACGCGGGTGTTCGACGCAATCGGCGTGGGCAAGGAAGGCGTGCCCGACGCGAACGCTGTGAAGGAGATCTGCTTCGATCTGGAGTCGAAAATCGTGCGCGGCCAGATCCTCGACGGCGAGCCGCGCATCGACGGCCGCGATACGCGTACCGTGCGTCCGCTGAGCGTCCGCGTGGGCGTGTTGCCGCGTACCCACGGCTCGGCGCTCTTCACTCGAGGCGAAACCCAGGCGCTGGTGGTGGCGACGCTCGGCACAGGCCGGGACGAGCAGATTATCGATGCGCTGATGGGCGAGTACAAGGAGCGCTTCATGCTCCATTACAACATGCCTCCTTACGCAACCGGGGAGACCGGCCGCATGGGCTCGCCCAAGCGCCGCGAGATCGGCCACGGGCGGCTCGCCAAACGCGCGCTCGCGGCGGTGCTGCCTTCGGCCGAGGAGTTCGCGTACTCGATGCGCGTCGTATCGGAGATCACCGAATCGAACGGCTCTTCGTCGATGGCGTCGGTCTGCGGCGGCAGCCTCGCGCTCATGGACGCGGGCGTGCCGATGAAGGCGCACGTGGCCGGCATCGCCATGGGCCTCATCAAGGAGGGCAAGCGCTTTGCCGTGCTCACCGATATCCTCGGCGACGAGGATCACCTCGGCGACATGGACTTCAAGGTGGCCGGCACCGAGCGCGGAGTGACCGCGCTGCAGATGGACATCAAGATCGAAGGTATCACCAAGGAGATCATGCAGGTGGCGCTCGCGCAGGCGCGTGAAGGCCGCATGCGCATACTCGGGCACATGAAGCAGGCGCTCGAGGGTTCGCGCGCAGAGATCTCCAGCTACGCGCCGCGCATCATCAAGATCAAGATCAATCCGGAAAAAATCCGCGACGTGATCGGCAAGGGCGGCGTCGTGATTCGGGGGCTTCAGGAGGAAACCGGCACCACCATCGAGATCTCCGACGACGGCACGGTGTCGATCGCCTGCGTTAATGCCGAGGGCGGTCAGGCGGCGAAGAAGCGCATCGAGGACATCACCGCGGACGTCGAGGTGGGTCGAATCTACGACGGCACGGTGCTGAAGTTGCTCGACTTCGGCGCTATCGTGCAGGTGCTGCCCGGCAAGGACGGTTTGCTGCACATCTCGCAGATCAGCCACGAGCGGGTGAACAACGTTTCCGACTATCTCAAGGAAGGCCAGCAGGTGAAGGTCAAGGTGCTCGAGGCCGACGAGAAAGGCCGGGTGCGTCTGAGCATGAAAGCGGTGAAGGAGGCCGCAGCCACGACGCATTCCTGAACCACCGCAGCGGAACGAAAAAGGGCGCCGCG
>Ga0137379_10000771_pt1 | contig 28846 bp, 28 predicted proteins | sample SagtaG_18_FD_104812 | JGI IMG/M metagenome (GOLD analysis project Ga0137379, IMG submission 104812) | Vadose zone soil microbial communities from Sagehorn Ranch, Mendocino, California, USA - Sage2_L_80_16 metaG | ecosystem: Environmental > Terrestrial > Soil > Vadose zone | place: USA...
CTTAGATTCATAATCGATAAGGATCGTGGAGACATTAGATCGATCCTCAACGACATCCAACTCCTCTCCGGCAGAAACCGGACGCTTACCATGGATGATGTCAACCTCCTCTCAGGCCGAGATCGGACTGAGTCCGTCTTCGAAGTCCTGCGAGTGGTCTTCAACAGCCGAACAGTTGCCGCCGCTAGGAGGGCCTTGTCGATTTCGGATGTCGACCAGGAGATGCTGTTTCAGTGGATCTTCGAGAACGCGCCTTACCAGATTCCCAAGCCCGACGAGCTTGAACGAGCGATATCGGCTCTGGCGGATGCAGACATGTACTTTGCGAGGATCAGGAAGACCCAATCCTGGCACTTGCTATCCTATGCGCTGGACTTGATGACAGCCGGGGTAGCAGTAGCGAAGCAGACACCTAACAGCGGCTGGGTCCCGATGAAGTTCCCGCAGAGAATAAGCTCAATGTCGAGAACAAGAGCGAGCAGAGACCTCAGAAAAAGAGTTGTAGCCGTGATCGGGCAGAAGAGTCATGTCTCGGCTCGCCGAGCTCAGCAATTGTACTTTCCGCTGCTCCGCTTCGCTTACGAGCACAGCCCAGAGAAATTCGAGCAGTTATCCGCCTGGCTCGAGGCCCGGGACGAGCTGGACGAGATGTTTTCCGCGGAACTCAGGTAGCTTCGCTATCGGTTCCGCATTATGAGAGCCGCGCCGATAAACGCGATGATAGTCCCGATCAGGATCGACCAGCCCATCTGGACAAGCTGTGGCGGAGTGATCGAAGCTCCAGCACCCATCGGGGTGGTAGCGGCAATGGCCATGAGACCTCCGCCGAAGAGCAGTAGAGTCCCTATAGTGAGCATCGCTTCTCGCATGGATCCGCACTCTCGTGATGGTCTGTGCGCAACGGAATTAAGATTTGCTCTCTAGAAAAATGGGCCATTCTTTCGATTCGCTCATTCATTCAATGCCATGTTGATGAGCTGAGAAGCGACTCCGAGGTAGCTGGTGTAATCGAGGACCGCTTTGATCTCTCCGGGTCTGAGCCTCTTTGACACGAACGCATCGTCTCCGAGAACTTTGACGAACGGAGCTCCGGTGTCGATGGATTTCATCGAGATCTTCCTGACCCTGTCATAAGCATCCTGTCGCGCGACTCCCTTCTCGACCAGCATGTTGACAACTCTCTCAGCCAGGACGGCTCCCTGGGATAGCTCTAGGTTGCGTTCCATGCTTCGTGGCATGACCTCGAGTCCCTTCAGAACCTGATGCTCCAAGCGGAGCATTTCGTCGGTTAGTATGAACGACATTGGAAACAGAAACCTCTCGTTCGCAGAATTAGAGAGATCCCTTTCGTGCCAGAGGGGAATATTCTCGAGCGCTGGGACTGTCAGTCCTCTCAGGAGCTTGGCAAGGCTCGACACCCGCTCGCTGAGCTCGGGATTTCGTTTCGAGGGCAGGGCCGAGCTTCCCACCTGTTTCTTCCGCTCGAAAGGCTCGAGAGCCTCGGATATCTCGCTCCGCTGAAGATTCCGGACCTCAGTAGCAAACTTGTCCAGACTGGAACCGAGGAGGGCGAGATAGGTCACGACCTCCGCGTGGATGTCACGCTGAATTACCTGAGTTACAAGACCAGCCGGCTTCAGCCCTAGATGGCTCAATGCTTTCTCTTGGATCTTCAACGCGTTCTTTCCAAGCCCAGCACCTGTCCCAACAATGCCGAGGACTTTTCCAACGAGAGCCCGTTCTTGGACCTGTCTCAAGCGTTTCTTCTGGCGTTTTATCTCGGAGAGCCAGACGGCAAGTTTCAATCCGAACGTAATGACGCCAGCGTGTCGTCCATGGGTCCTCGCGACCATCAGCAGGCCTCGATACTTCCGGACCATGGAGGCGAGAGTCGTCTCCAACTGGTCCAGCTCTTTATCGATGATGTCGAACGCTTCCTTGAACTGGAGAGCCGTTGCGGTGTCTTCAATGTCCATGCTGGTTAGGCCATAGTGAACGTACTTCTTCCCCTCTCCCTGGCAAGCCTCCGTCAGGGCCATGACCATTGACATAAGATCATGGCGGGTCTCTTTCTCGAGCTCCTTCGTCCGAGCCAGCGTCACTGTCTTAGTGTTGGCGTTCTCGGCGATATCGTCCGCGGCCGCTTTGGGAATGTCTCCGACAGACGCCTCGGCCTCCGCTACGGCGGCTTCGACGTCCAGCCATTTCTGGAGCTTGCTTTCCTCGTCAAAGACGCGCCTCATTTCCGGACTTCCATATCGTCCAGTGTCGATCGGGAGGATGGGCAATCGTATCAGGAACGCGTCGAGCATATCATGGTATTAAACAACTGCGAGCGACGATCAATAGACATTGACAGGAATAGCGGGCATCTTCGGACCCGAAGAAACAAACCTGGCTTCCAAGCTTGAACTCGCGCTCAGCGCAATGGAGAGCCGCGGATCAATAATACGATCGGCAACCATCAAAAGCGAAGATGGCATTGTCAGCATCGGGTCCTGCTCCCACCCCGGTCAAGAATCCTCCACGACTAATGCGGAGAAGACTAGCACCATCATCGATGGGACCCTCACGGGAAACCTAGAACTCGAAGAGATAGGTGGAGAAGCCAACACAGAAACCATCGCCGAAACTGTCCAAGTCCCCGGAGCATTCGCGATTCTCGCTATCTCGGGTGGGCGACTGCTCGCGCTCAGAGACGTGGTAGGACAGAAACCCCTCTACTACGGAGAGGACAGGAACGGGATTGTTGCTTTTGCTAGCCTCAGGAAAGCCCTGACGAAGATCGGAATCACTAACATCAATCCAGTTAAACCTGGTCAGCTTGTCGCTGTATCCAAGAGAGGATCGTCCATTGTCGCGGATAGCTCTCTCACTAGACCCAAAGAGATCAGATTGTCAGAACATGAGGCCTCAATACGACTACACGAATTGCTGGTCGACTCGCTAGGAGATGGAGTTCCTAAGGATTCTGCCCTGGCATTCTCGGGGGGACTGGACAGTACACTTGTGGCACAGGCGGCCATGGAGAACGGTCTCCGACCAGAGCTGATCACGGTTGGATTGAAGGGTCAGACGGAGTTGGATCACGCGCGAACAGTCTCGAAGCAACTCGGCCTGGACCTCACGGTGAGAGAACTCTCAGCGTCAGAGGTTCTGGACTCGCTTCCGGACGTCGTACAGACCATCGAGAGCAGCGACCCGACCCTCGTTGGCGTCTCCGTCCCCCTCTACTTCGTTTGCGAGGTCGCGGAAGAGATGGGAATGGAATGCCTTCTCGCAGGCCAGCTCAGCGACGAACTTTTCGCAGGCTATGGAAGGTTCGACAAGCTGGCAGCGAAGAAGAATCTCAGGCAAGCTAGGGAAGAGGTGTGGAGTAGTGTCTTGGCGGCCTCAGGGAATGATTTTGAGCCTGGAGATAAGCTGGCCGTCTCGCATCGCTTGGAGCTTCGATGTCCCTTTGCTTTCTTACCGATAGTTCGGTATGCTCTCCAGCTTCCAATCTCACTCAAGCTCCGAGTAGTTGGGCGCCAGGTTTCACGAAAGTACATTCTTCGACGGCTTGCATCTGATTGGAAACTTCCAGGGGCAGTTGTGAACAGGCCGAAGAAGGCGGTTCAATATTCGAGCGGCGTTCAGAAGATACTGCTGAAGGAAGCCAAGAGGAGAAAAATGACGCTGAGAAGCCTCCTCGAATCGCTTTATCAAAATTGGTAGATTTATCTGCTGGAACGGTTGGTCTCGGCAATAGCCGAGAAGATAATGTCATCTGTTAGCGTTCAGAAGATTGTGCAGCGAGCAACTCACGCTCGCGCCTTATTATCTGGAGGACTGGGTGTTTTCGCCAGCCTTCTGGCCATTGGATGGGCCCTATTCGGCTACAATCTTCCCAGCGCCGTAGACGTCAACTCTTCGCAATCGCAGAGCCTCATGCTCCTTCAGGTTGGCCTCGCCTTCATCACCTTAGTGGGCAGCGGACTAATGTTGGCAGCATACACTGCCCCGGGAGGAACGGTCAACATTCTCGGTTCCCTCGGAACCTTCATTATAGGAGTGTACTACTCCAGCGGCTTGGCAGACGCTGCAAAGGCGGATCACCTCACATCGCTACCGTTGCGCTTCTCAAGCTTCTACACTGGAACGGTAAGCATACCAACCGATAGAATATTTTCAACTCTAATGGTAGTTCCCGTCTTTCCAATCGCAGCTCTCCTTCTGATAAGCGGGCTCGGCGGGTTGGCGACTTATCGCCTGAGCCGGAAAATCGGGTTCAGCTGAACGCTCTTGCCGAATCTCAATGTGTTTTTTGACCAAGGGTCGATGAGTTCATTCTTGTCCGTGAAGTTCTTGGTACGACTCGACAGCCTCTCCAGCAACGAAGGCTAGTATGACTCCGGTGGATATGTAGTCAACCCACCAGAGTCCGAGAAAGTATTCGACGAGGAGTCCTCCGAGCAGGGAAACGGACATGAAGATGCATGTCAGAGATTCAACGGCGTCCATCGAGAGGACAGAAGAACGGGTCTCTCTGCCTATCCGTCTCTTCTCCAGCCAGAGATAGGGCATGATGATTACCGCGCCGACTGCGATTGCTATGCCTAGCGGTGAGGCTTCCGGTCTGAGTCCAGTAAGGTACGAGTAGACTGCACCCAGTCCGATCACGGGAATAAGCGAGAAGAGTAGGGCGTTTGTGATCTGTTCTGTAATCCGTCTCGGGCCTCTATTGGAGCCGCTCGGACTCCTTCGAAGAAACGCCAGTACTGTGAAGCCAGACAAGAGCTCCACCAGACTGTCACCTCCAAAAGCTAGTAGTGCAAAACTCCCGGCGACCAGACCGGACAAGACTGAGCCGATAACTTCGACTGTCATCCATGCTGAGCTGAAGTATTCGACTTTGATCCCCCTTCCTATCCTAATTTGCCTCCAGGACTGATGAGTATTGTTGCAGCAGCAAGAAGCGCAGTCCAAGCAATCGGTTGGTGTACGACATGTTGCGCATGAGTTCTGCGCACAGCCGCAAGTCTGGCAAGATATTGATGATGATGCCCAGCCAAGCGACAATGATCTACTTCACAGTTTACCATCATCTCGTTGATGTCGTATACAAACCCTAGTACTCGTCGACGAGATTCAAGTGGTTAGGCGAGTAGTATTCTGCCCAGAGTGGTCATTCGACTATTAGCGTTCTCGAACTTTGTTAGGTCACTCGAACTTTATATAGGGATTCCAACCGTCCTCTGCTGGACGGACGATTCTGCATGGGAATAGCCGGTGTTACATCTAGGCTACGGAACGCGGCCGATCGGGTATTGAAACCGCCGGGAGAAGCCACCAAGGTCGTCTTCAGGCGGCTGTCTCTCCGTAGCCTCTTCCTCTACCTTGGGCCCTCGCTCATCGTGAGTATGGCCTACATGGATCCTGGAAATTATGGAACCGATATCCAGGGCGGTCAGTTCTTCGCCTATGATCTTCTCTGGGCTGTCTGGCTCGCCAACCTCATGGCCATGATCCTCCAATACCTCTCCGGCAAACTCGGCATTGCGACTGGAAAGAGTCTCCCGGAGCTGATCAAAGCCTCTCTTAAGACGCGGAAGTTTACAGTCCCCTACTGGCTGGCCGCAGAATCCGCAGCAGCAGCAACTGACTTGGCTGAGTATCTGGGCACGGTCATAGCTCTCAACATCCTATTCCAGATCCCTCTACTCTACGCGGCCATACTGGGCGCACTGGATGTTATCATCCTGCTCGCCCTAACAAAAGAGCGTTTCCGAATCGTGGAATACTTCTTCATGGTAATGGTCTCCATCATAAGCATAGGCTTCCTCTACCAAGTCCTCTTGATTCAACCAAGCCTGTCGAGCATTGCCTATCATTCGGTAGCGGTTTCTGTGAACAGCCTTACAGTATTTTACATCGTGGGAATCGTGGGAGCCACTGTCATGCCCCACGCGCTCTTCGTCCACTCCTCGCTGACGAAGAACAAGCTGATCACGGGGACCCTTGACGAGAAGAGACGGCATAGGAGCCTCCATCTCAAAGAGGTGATCCTCACTCTCACCATAGCGAGTCTTGTCAACGTCGCAATACTTGTCTCCTCAGCAGCCGTAATCTATCCCCAGTACAATACCGCCAAAGACATCGACGTCAATCAGTACGTCGCGATATTGCAGCCGCTGTACGGTTATCTTGCTGGGGCTGCATTCGCTATCACACTTCTCGCCTCTGGACTAGCATCCTCAACCACTGGCACCCTTGCAGGCCAGGCGATCATGGACGGACTCCTAGGCACTCATGTGAATAAGACCCTCCGCAGAGTCGTTACGAGAGTCATCAACGTGTTCCCCACAACCATTGCCATCTTAATAGGGATCAGTCCGTTCGCGTTACTAGTCTATAGCCAAGTAATCCTCAGCCTTATGATACCGCTACCAATGATCCCTCTCGTCATCTACACCAGAAACAAGGGATTAATGGGTGAATTCGCGAACCGAAGAATCACCACTCTCTTGAGCCTACTCTCAGCGGCGCTTATCATAACTCTAAACATCTACCTGCTGACTACCGTCCTCTAGGGAGGTCGGCAAAATGAGCGTTCTCGGGACAAGGCGTTTCCAGCGTCTAATGATCGCTGTGGATGGTTCTGAGAGTTCTAAGAGAGCATTTCAGGTAGCAGTTGACTTGACGATGATGCTCAAGGCTGAGCTGACAATACTAAACATCATAGAGATTCCAACGTCGATTTATTTTCCAACTGAGCCGGTTGAGGTTGAGGTTGACAAGATAGAGGGGAGGGAAATGACCGAGGCGGAAAAGCTCGTTTCTGAGGCAGCCTCAGTCGCAGAGTCAAAAGGAGTCAAGGCAAAACAGAAGGTCATGAGGCACATGGGGTCCGTAGCTGAGGGAATTAGGGAGTACGCCGACAAGAATGGTATCGATCTAATAATTGTGGGGACGAGGGGCTTGGGCGGTGTCAAGAGACTGGTCTTCAGCAACGTCGCAGGCGGGGTCGTCAGCAACGCAAACTGTTCAGTCCTAGTAGTCAGGTAGAGTCGTTTACCCTCAAAGCGACACGGATGCGGAGGCATCTCGATGCGTGAAGTCAGACCACAAGCTTGACGAAAATGAATGAGCTCAGCGTAAGAGCTAAAGGGTCAGGTTTGTCGGTCGGCTCTGTTTAGGGGCCGTCGTCTAGCTTGGTCCAGGGGATTTAGCCCCGCCCAGAGGATACCAGAGTCCATCATTGGACGGTGACCCTGGGGCGCTGGTGACTCCGAGAAATCGGGGCCAGAGGTCGTGGGTTCAAATCCCACCGGCCCCACCACAGCAACCCGGGCTTTTGTATCGCTTCGACATCCTGATGGACTAAGTCTCTGGAGGGTGCGCCCTCAGCCTCCGCAGGCGGTAGTCTTCGTGGTCGGCGATCCTCGCATGATTCTCTAGAAGGGCCGTGGTATGGATATGTTCCGGGTTGCGACCCCCAGCGCGGATGTATTCCTTGATCAGCTCTATGCTCCTCGACCGGTCCGGACCCAGAGGTCCGCGCTGGCGTAGGCGTTGCAGAGCTTCTCGACTCCCAGGCCCTGGACTTGGTTTTGAGTGTCGACGTAGCGCCCGCAACGTAGTCGACGTGGCTCTGGAACTCCTGCGCTGATGAGCCGTGCCTTGAAGTATTCCGGAGGCTGTAGACCCGCAGCTCTTTACATGCGGCTACCCGACTTCTTGACAAGCCCTGCTCGTCTGTAGCCGTTCGGGACATAATAGTTCGATTTCTTACTGAATCCTCAGGACGTCTTTTGCTGCCGGACGCCTGTTGTTCCTCAGTTTGTTCAAGAGGGCTGCGGTTGCCAGGCTTCCGAGGAGGACCAGGGCTGGAACCACGAGTGTAGTCAGCAATCCCGCCTTGTCGACTGGTAACACTATTCCTCCGACGCTGGGGTCGGCGGCTACGCGAACAGTCTTCGACACCTGACCGCTACCATTTGAAGAGGAGAACGTTAGCATCACATGATAGAGACCCTCTGCAGAGTACGTGTGGTCCACGACTGCTCCAGACGAGTTCGTCCCATCGCCGAAACTCCAACTGTAAGTGGGCGTAGTGTTTGTGCTTGGGTTGAAAGTGCTGCTTGACGCGTCGAATGTAACCGGCTCACCGGCCGAAGGGCTTGACGGTTGGGTTGTGAACTTGGGATAGACCTGTGGCGATACCATTTGGACCGTCGTGTCCGATTGGCCAATGGAATCTTTGACGGCCAGCGTGACTTTCCAAGGAGTGCTACCGTTTTGATATGTCAGGTAGTCGTGCGCAGCACTAGGATTCGTACTATTGAATTGGTTGTTTGAACTCGAAGGATCACCAAAGTTCCAGATGTAGAGGACTATGGGCCCGTTCGGACTCTGGCTGAAGCTCGCATTGAAACTGGCGGGAAACCCGGGAACCGCGCAGCCCTGTTCCTCGCAGGAGTCGTATGTGAACGCGGCAAGAGGACCGTTGGCGCCGTGAACAGGCCCGCCAATGTTGACTGCGTCTAAGAACATTGCCGTTGCTGCCCAGCTATCGCAATTGAACGTCAGATTCTGGGGAGAAGAGACTTGTTGATAGTAGAGGTCCCAGTCAGTTTCTCCGTCAGGGCTTCCCTGACCGTAGTACGGAGTATAGACGATAGTGAACCCTGGTTGGGTCGTACAAGAAGGCCCATCCCCGATCGAAACGCTAGCAATCACAAAATCAGATGTAGATGTTGTCCCACTCGTGGAGCATGAACCATTGCATGTTGCGGTCGCTGGCATCGAAGGGCTAGGGTCGAACACAGCATCAGGGTTGACCCCGCTGATTGCGAGAACCATCATTTCCATGAAGCAGCAATAAGGGGTCCGGTAGAATTCGACTGTGATATTATCTGATGTCAGGGTTGTAGGGGCGAGGGCATAGTATTCCCAGAGTGGAGAGTCTGATATGCGCTGGGTGAAGTTTAGATGGTTCTGGTCGAACACGGAAGCAATAGTGACGTTGGGGCAGCCTCCGAAGCCGCAATCAGCCAACACTATTATCGCATCACCACTATTGCTTGTGCTGATCGAGTCAGACACACAATTGAGGAACGGAGAACTGGTCGAAGGACCAGTTTGGCAGCTTATGCTGCTTCCGACGCCATCCAAGCCCGAGGGCGAGGCATGTGCGGGGACAACCGCCCTAGTGACGATGGCCGGGGCCAACACTACCGCGGTGACGAGCAGTAGCGCAAGGAATAACTCCAGTCTCAACCGGTTGGGCGTGGTCGGCAAAGTTGAAAAACATTCTGCTTAGACGTGCACACAATTGCCTACAAATGGCTACCATTTTTCCACTGTCTCCAATACATCTTACGAGTTGCATCAACGTAGGAATAGCAGGATCATTCGTCAGTACTAGGGTCAACTTTCGGCGACAAACAGATCAACAAGATCATTCACTAGCTCTACATCAGGGCTAGGTTCGCAACAGAGCTACCCGCGGAAAACAAAGATGGAAAACTAGGGGACGTCAAGAACACTCGGGCAGCCGAGCGAGCTCCAGCGGTCCCGCCACTTTACGGGTTCTGTTCCTGTGTAGGATCTCGTCATCTGAGAGACCAGCGTTTTCTTGAGTAGAGAGTGTGGGCTCGCGTAAAGAACCCAGTCGAATACCACCTGTCATGCTTCCTACTGATTCAATCCAGCAAGAAAAAAAAGTGGATTTCAAGTTCTCCGTTGGTAGCGAATCCTCTCGGCAGCACCGCCACTTCTTAGAACTCCCCGCCCATTTCTTTTGTGGCTTTGAACTGGCGTCATAAGCGAATAATAGCACAAATAGCCTACGTCGGCACGGGGCAGAGTACATCCAGTCGATTGAAGAGTTTCTAGACTTTCGCCAAGAAAGGAGTCGGCCTGAGACTCTCAAGGCCTTGAAATTCGTCGACATAGCTGCGGGTCCGCCCCCCCCCAATTTGACTGCTCTGGGTTCGAATACTTTCTCTCCTGTCAGCAACTCTTATCTCGGACGAGTCTGGGTAGCCAGAGCCTATGCAATCCGTTACCAAAGTGAGACCCGTGCCTCAAGGCTACCATACCGTAACTCCATACCTGATCGCCGAGGGAGCCCCAAAAGTGATCGAGTTCTTGAAACGTACCTTCAACGCGGAACAGAGGGACTTCATGAGCGGCCCCGAAGGCCGCGTGGCTCATGCCGAAATGAAAATCGGAGATTCCATCATCATGATGGCTGATGCCACCTCGCAGAACAAGGCAATGCCAAGCCAGCTCTACGTCTACGTAGACGACGTTGACACGGTATACAAGCGAGCGTTAGAAGCAGGTGGGACGTCGATCAGCGAACCAACAAACCAGTTCTACGGTGACCGGAACGCCAGCGTTAGGGACCCGGTCGGCAACATTTGGGGAATCTCAACTCATGTCGAGGACGTGCCGCCTGAAGAAATGCAGAGACGAATGAAAGAACGCGCAAACCAGTAATACTCTAGACCCTTCAAAACTTGCAGAGGGCTCAGGTGCCCTCCCTGCCTATTAGCTGCTACTTTGAGCGATAAAATTCGGGTCTGACTGAGCACTAACAAATCGATTGGGACGCACCGATCATGATAATCAGCATTGTAGCCGGCATCGAGGCTAGCGGCTCCTACTCCTCATCACAGAGAGAAGGATTATGTCATTCTCTTGACGAATAGAACTCGTGCAGACGCAGCAACAGCCCCCTTCAATTGAGCAGATTCGGGAATTTGTTATCGTGGGCCATGGAAACCTAGACAAGGTCAAACAGATGCTGGCTGAGAATCCACAATTGCTCAATGCTTCGTATCGGTGGAATGAGAATGATAGAGAAACTGCTGTTCAGGCTGCAGCACAAGTAGGAAGCGCTCCAAGTCGCTAAGTTTCTCCTTGAGCAAGGAGCACCACTAGAAATCTGTACTGCCGCCATGCTTGGCCAACGGGACGCGGTCGAACGCCTGCTGAAGGATGAGCCTCAGAGCGCCACCGCTACAGGGGCTCACGGAATACCGCTCCTACCGCACGCTGTCTGGAGCGGCGACCTCGAACTTGTCCAACTAGTCTACAAGTATGGCGCAAACTCGGGCACAACGCTGGCCTTGCACAATGCAGTAGCGAGGGGTAATTACGATATTGCTGGATGGCTCCTTGAGAACGCCAAGCCAGATATCGGCTCGAAGAATTTTCAGGGGAAGACCCCGCTGATTGTGGCTACTGAACGGAAGGACGAGAAAATGGCTCAGCTCCTTAGGGGATATGGCGCCAACTGACCGAAGGTCCATATTTCTTCAGACGGTCCATTTCTAGCCCATCCTAGTTTTTCGCGAAGTCTTCGATAACCCTAGCTACCCACTTAGCTCCCTGAACGAAGACGTCGATCCTCTGATTCTCGTCAGGCGCGTGAGTGTTGCTCCGAGAGTGGTTACAGCCAATGGCAACAGTTGGCAAATGTAACGTGTGTGTGAAATAGTGCATGGGACCCGAGGCGGCCGAAGTCACCAGCGTCACGGGCTCTTTGTGAAACACTTCCTTCCCCGCTCGCGCTGCTATCTTTGCTATTGGTGAGCTGATTGGAGTGCGAGCAGCTGGATTCTCAGCTTGCAGGCTGACTTCGATGTCTCCAAATCCGTGACGGGCGAGATGCTGCCTCAGCTTGTCGGCAAGCTTCACGGGGTCTTGGTCCGGTACAAGGCGGAAGTCCATCTTGGCTCTCGCGACGGAGGGAAGGACGGTTTTGTGTCCTGGTCCCGTGTATCCGGACCAGATTCCTGCGATGTTGGCGGTGGGGTTTCCGTAGAAGGCTTTCTTGAACTCGAAGCCTGTCAATCCGTAGAGGAAGCTCTTGATCCCAAGTTCGTCCCTGATGCTATGCTCTTCCGGCGGCATTGCTCTGATTGCTTCTAGCTCTTCCGGAGTAAACGGTTTGACGTCATCGTACCATCCTTCGATTAGAATTCTGCCATCTTCGTCCTGGAGCGTGTCCAGCATCCTTACCAGCCGCCAGGCAGGGTTCTCAACAACCGCCGCTCTAGCGGAGTGTGAGTCTTTCAAAGCGGTCTGTACTTTGAACTCGACGTATAGGATTCCTTTCAGACCGAGAGTGACCATCGGCCGATCTTCATAGTCGAGGCCGCCGAACTCCCAGATCGCCGAATCTCCATTCAGTCGTTCCTTGTACTTACTGATGAACTCGGCAAAGTGGGGACTCCCGATCTCCTCCTCGCCTTCGATCACCCACTTGATGTTGCAGGGAACATCTCCCCTTGCTTTCAGGAGAGCGTCAATCGCCATGAGACGGGATACGATGTTTCCCTTGTTGTCGCTCGCTCCCCTAGCATGAATTCTACCGTTTTCCAAGGTCGCTGAGAATGGCGGATGCGTCCACAATTCGACTGGCTCCGCGGGCTGAACGTCATAGTGGTTGTAGACTAGCAACGTCTTGCCGCCATGTTTAGAGAGTAGTTCGCCGAAGACCACTGGTGGCGCATGTGTTGGCACGTATGACTCGACTACGAATCCTTCGGCTTTGAGAAACTTCTCAACGAGCTCGGCCGCTTCGGTCATGCCGAGGTTCTGAGCCGAGACGCTAGGCTGTTGACAGAGTGTCCTCAGTTTTTCGACGAACTGGTCTTTGTTGAGGTCGATAAGCTCCGAAATATCATTTTGGCGCGTTTCGACGTGTGGAAGTGCTTCGGACATTATGACCTGCCCACCGGAACATAATCGGGTCCAGTTATCAACAAATCGGTCGATTGGGATTGAACGGCGCGTTGCGCTTCGGCTCCGTTTCGATTGCCCTTTTATAATATGAGGTGGGCGTCCGTTGCCAAACTATCAAGGGAGGGAATATCCCCGCCACGATTGCCACTCAGAAAGAGGCTGGAGCGCACACAATCGGCTGCCAAATCTGCCGTCACCGTGGCTAGGATGGGCGTATTAGCTGTTGGTTTGAGTGCTCTCGTCTTTCTTGTTGTTCTGATAATTCTTAGCGGGGCTGCAACCCCGATCATCAATAACAATGAGACCTCTATGCTTCCTTACTTCGCCTTCAGAACCCTATCCCGAATGACACTTGCGTACGGTCTCAGTCTCGTGTTCGCCCTGGGATATGGTATCGCTACGGCCATGAATCATCGCGCCTCCCATGTCATGCTTCCCCTGCTCGACATTTTCCAGTCGGTCCCAGTTCTCGGATTCCTGCCCGTCGTTTTCCTTCTGGTCTTGAAAAGGCTCCCCGGGACCCCCGGCCAAGAACTAGCATCGATCATAATGATCTTTACAGCAATGGCCTGGGCCCCGACTTTCGGAGTCATAGCCGGAGTGAATGCGATTCCAGCGGACATCAAGGAAGCCTCCCTGGCCTATGGCGTCCGCGGATTCAAGTATCTTCGCCAGATCGTGCTCCCGGCAGTCTACCCGGAACTGATCTGGAGCAGCATTCTCGCTTGGGGTGGAGGATGGTATCTGATACCCATCGAGGAATACATCCCTGGAACCAATCCACCGGTCAACCTCCCAGGGCTAGGCTCTTACATTGCAATAGCAGGCCGCACGGCAGATCTCGCCTCTGCTCTCTTCGGCCTCGTGATCCTAGTTGGAATAATCTTCGCAATAGACCAGCTAATCTGGCGGCCACTAGGAAGGCGAGCAGAGAAGTACAAGTATGAAACCGTCGCCTCGCCTACAGCGGAAACTCAGAGAAGCATCGTTGGGGAGGGCATGAGAAGATACGAGGGCCGCCTCATATCGCCAGTCACGTCGTTCCTCAAATCAGAAAAATCCTACTTCAACAGGGTTGTTGAAATTACCCGTCTGAGGCGACTGCTCCACGCGAGAGAGAGGCTGCGATTTCCTGAACGAATTATCAGAATCCCCCTCTGGGGAAAACTCGTCAGCTACGCAATCTTCCTAAGCTTAGTCGCTGTCGCGCTCGCGATCATTATCCCACCCAAGTCTCAATCAATAGAGAATGTTATTGCAACCAATTTCTCTTTACTGGCGAATAATGTAACCGCACTAGAACTTTTCTTGAGCACTCTGCTATCGGTTTCCCGTTTGGCCACTGCCTATTGCATAGCCCTAGCCTGGACGCTCGGCGCAGGAATTCTAATCGCCAGGAGCTCTCGGCTCTCCCGCTGGCTAGTCCCCATTTTCGACATCGGACAATCCATTCCAGCCACCGCCCTCTTTCCGCTGGTTATCATTCTGCTCGTAGACCCATTCAGAAACACGCCTTACATCGGACTGACGCTAAACATTGCCTCGATAGTGCTGATTCTCACGGGTATGCAGTGGTACTTGCTGTTCAACATCGTAGGGGCGGTGAACAGTGTTCCCAACGATCTTTTGGAGGCGACTGCCGCCTATGGAGTTCGAGGAGGCAGATTCGTCAAGGAGATACTGGTTCCTGCATCGTTTCCTGCAATACTGATCGGCAGCATCCAGGCATGGGGTGGGGGATGGAACGCTCTCATAGTCTCAGAATACGTCAGCGCGGACGCTAATGTTCAAGGGCTAGGATCGTTTCTGGTGAAGGCGACAAACCTTGAGGCGGACCCAGCGCTCGTCGCCTTAGCCAACGTGGAAATATTCGCCGCTCTGCTTGTCATGACTGCCACCGTGCTCATCATTAACAGACTCGTATGGAGAAGAATGCTGCGGAAAGCTGACAAGTACAAGTTCGAGGCATAGTCACTGACCCAGATCAGCGAGCCGCTGCTAGAAATCAAGGACATTACGAAGACCTACCCTGGGGAGGGAAAGAACACCACGGTACTGGACCATATCAGCTTCAAGGTCCAGAAGGAATTCCTCTGCATCGTCGGCCCCTCTGGATGTGGCAAAAGCACACTTCTACGAATAATCGACGGTTTAGACAAGCCAACCTCCGGCCAAATTCTCTTTCATGGCCAACCCATCACCGCCCCGAGCGCCAAGATTGGCGTGATCTTCCAAACGTTCGCACTGATACCATGGAAGACTGTTCTGGGCAACGTCGAACTGGCCCTATCCGGCTCCGCCATCCCAAAGGAGGAACAGTTGAAGATCGCCGAGAAGTATGTTCAGGATGTGGGGCTGGAAGGCTTCGAAACAGCCTATCCCAAAGAGCTCTCAGGGGGAATGAAGCAACGTGTCGGAATTGCACGAGCACTGGCGCTGCAGCCAGAAGTGTTGTTGATGGACGAGCCCTTCTCCAGCCTCGATGCTCTCACGGCTGAGAACCTACGCAGGGAGGTTCTCGAGATCTGGCGCGACCCGGTGTATGCGACAAACTGTGTAGTTATGGTGACCCATAACGTACAGGAGGCTGTCTACATGGCGGACCGAGTCATCGTTCTAGGACACAGACCAGCCAAGATTCTAGATGATGTTCCGATAACGTTGGAGCGGCCTCGAAGCCAGCGGGACCCGGCCATGTTCGACTATTCCGACAGGATAATCTCGAAGATCAGCTAGCGCCCAGCTTCCCTGGGGAGCAGGCTCTCTGATTGTCCATCGTATCTGAACAATCCGGTAAACACGCCCCAGCTGATGATCACGTTGACGATTGTCGGGAGATCAGTAGTGTAGCCGTACTTGGAACTTACAAACCGTGCTAGCTCAAACCTGCTCAATTGCTTCTTCTCGTGAGTTATCCGGAGCACGTCAGCGAATGGCTCAAGGCCTACTAACCTATCGTGCACGAGCTTCTTCCTTTCAGGAATCTTCCCGCTGAGCGCCTTCTTGCCCAGGTCTGTGAGCGAGATGTCTCCCTGCTGGACGTCGACAAGGCCCATGTACTCTGCAGTGTCGATGATTGGCAGCAGCTCGTCCAAAGCAATTCTGAGGTCTATCGTCAGGTTGGCCACGTCAGTCTTCCCGTTGTACGCCCGCAATAGGTCAAGGAGACCGAACACCCTGTTTACCCCGGCGGTCGGAAGCAATTCGCGAAACGACTGAAGCGTTTCTACTGCAGGTTAAAGAGCTTCCGAAGACTCTTCCAGATTCTATGTTTCTTCGTTGAACCATGTTTGAAAGAGTTCTTTAGAGCGCAACTGTGAAGGTCCCAATAATGGACACTACAACACTTCCAACCATCGAAGATATCAGAACTGCGGCACGCCGAATAGACGGAGTCGCATCAAAGACACCCTTAGTCGAATCGCCCTTACTATCAAGGATTCTCGGACGCGAAGTCTATCTCAAGCTGGAGTGTTTCCAGCCAATCCGCGTGTTCAAGATCCGAGGAGCATACAACAAGATCTCCAAACTGGCTTCGAAGAAGATCGTGGCCGCTTCTTCCGGCAACCACGGTCTTGCAGTTGCATACAGCTCACATCTGCTCGGGAAGCAGTCTACAGTTGTGATTCCTGAAACGGCGGTCAGGGAAAAGGCCGACGCGATCGCGGAGTACGGAGCAGAAGTGGTAAGATTTGGAAAGTATCACTCGGACAGAGAGGCAAAAGCCGTTGAGATCTGCAAGAGGACGGGTGCGGCCTTCGTGCATCCCTTCAATGATCCCGATATCATAGCGGGTCAGGGAACGTGTGGACTTGAGATTACTGAACAGTTGACGGACTTCGACTCAGTCATAGTGCCCGTCGGTGGAGGCGGACTCATCTCCGGAATATCCATTGCAGTAAAAGCGCTGAGACCCTCGTCCAAGGTCTACGGAGTCGAACCAGTTGGTGCGACCAAGATGCAATCGTCTCTTAGGGCAGGCAAGCTTGTGAAGCTTGAGGCCCCGCATTCGATTGCGGACGGGCTGATCCCCTCCTCAGTTGGCGAACTGACTCTTGAGGTTTGTCGGAAAAATGTTGATGGAATGTTCGGTGTATCTGATGATGAGATCTTATCTGCGATGAGGCTGCTGGTTCGCGAGGCTCATATTTTCCCTGAACCGTCGGGGTCCGCACCCTTAGCAGCACTCATGAGTGAGCGCGACCCGACCAAGTTTGGGAAACGCGTTGTTCTGGTTATCTCGGGTGGAAATGTTTCGATCGATCTGATGCGCCGCTTGCTGTCACAAGAGGTGACGGTGAGCCATGCCTCCTAGTACGGGTAGCTAGTCACATACTCTCTCGGATCTACGACGTTCCCCGGTCGGAGGCCTTTCAGGAATCTTATCGTGTTCTCGACGGCCTGCTGAACAGGTCGTCCAGTGGCCAGGCCGGAGGGTCCCGAGACGTGTGGCGTCCCTATGAAGTTGGGGAGAGAGAGAAACGGATAATCCGTCTTTAGCGTTTCCCGCGACTCTCTGTACCACCAGACGTCAGTCGCGTACCTGAAATTCGGGTTGGCAACAAGATGATCGTAAAGAGCTTTCTCATCGACGAGCTCTCCTCGAGCAATATTGACCAGTATGCAAGTATTCTTCATAATTGACAATCTCTCACGATTGATGATTCTCGTCGTTTGATTGGTCAGAGGCAGAGCCAGGACTACAGCATCAGACTCCCTCAGAAGGCTCGATAACCCGTCTTCGCCATCGAATATCTTCACACCCTTAGCAGACTTTGCTCTTCTGGAGTAGGCGTATACGCGCATGCCGAAACCGCGGGCCATCCTCGCCACTGAGGTCCCGATTCCTCCAAATCCGAGTATGCCGAGCACCTTGTCTCTGAGAATGGTGACCTCTGTCCCAGCGTCGAGTGTCCGTCTTAGGGTCCACTTCTCCTCCCTGAGGGAGACATGCAGCTCTACTATCCTCTTCGCAGCCGAGAGTAGCAAGGCCAATGCGTACTCGGCGACCTCGTCCGAATAAGCACCTGCGTTGCTGCTCACGATGACATCTTTGTTCAGATTTGCGAAAGGTATGTGGTTGACGCCTGCGAGAATGCTCTGAACGAACTTGAGCCCGGTCATCTTCTGAAGATTCTCAGGCGTCAACTCCTTGGGCCAGGAAAACACGAGGAGGACGTCGATCACGGGCAGAATCCCTGCTGGCTGGTCTTCCATCAGATCTGCGAGTGTGTAGACGGTGGAATATTCTGAGAGTCTGTCGATATTCTTTCTATCAACGACATCTGTGCCCACAAGTAGATTGGGCTTCGAGGGTGTCATCGTAAAGCATTCGGGTAATGCGTCATGCTAATAACTGATAGAATAGACGAGCTTGACAGATTGGATCTTTCAGAGATTATTCCTGAGAGGCTCTGGGTTGGGGCTGCTCCTTCGAAGAGCGACCTGATAGAACTCAAGCGTCAGTACGGGACCGAGCTCGTGATTATGGATCTAGTCGGCATCGCAGATGAGAAAGGATGGTGCCAAGAATTGGGCTTAACCTACGATGAAAGAACTCCGAAACTTGAGGAGAATAGACAAGCGATCCCACTGAGCCGGCTGAAGGTAGCATCAGGTGTTATCGGAGACAACGTCGATTCAGGCAAGAAGGTGATTCTCCACTGTCTTAGAGGGACTGGTCGTAGTCCTACCTGTGCTGCTGCCTATCTTATCCAGTCGGGAATGTCCGTCGCAGAAGCGAAGAGCACTATTGCTGGCAAACGCCAGGTCTGGTCCGGCGTTGCTGCGGGCTACGCGAGTACTCTTGAAGAGTTCGGGAAGATCATAGAAATGACAAGATCCACTTTCTAGTCCAGTCTCAACACCATGCAGGATCATCACACAGGTTCTAGGCTTTGGACCGCGTAGCCCACAGAAATTTTCTTTGTAGGGTCTTTGGGTAGACGCTTGTCCAGTCGAATTCTGCCTTGTTAGACCAGCGCTTGTAGACCCTTGGATCGATATAGTTCCGCAGTGAAGTGTTCAGGTTATAGTCTCGAGTCCGTTCCTGAAGATTGACATCAAGCTCCAACTTCCTCTTCCTTTCCTCCAAACGCCGCTTCTGCTTCTCGGTCTTGCCTTCGCGGGTCTTCAGCTCAGCGAGCCGCTGCTGTTTCTTGTCGAGGCTACTCTGCCAAGTCTTCGGCGGGGTCCGCTTGTGGTTGCATCGGATCGCTGCCTCAAGGTTGGCGACCCTCGCGTAATACAGCTTGACGAACGCGGGGTCCTTAGGCTTGAAACCGTCGTGCCGGCCGAGATATGTCTGCACCGTCTCCGTGGCATGATGTGTTCGGAAGACCTTAGCTGTCAGCCCCTTCATCGCTTTTCCAAAAAAACGGTTGACGCCCTCGGATGTTATCCCGTCAAAGACAAGGTCTTCCGGCTTCTTTCCAGACGAAAACTCTTGGAGGTTCCTTTGGATTGGACTGTCGGCGCCGTCCAGTTCGAGGGTCTTCTCCCATCGCACGCTGTCTTTGCCGAGGAAGTCAAACTCGATACCTTTGGGGAGGAATTTTAGATGTTCGACTCTTAGGGTTGAGGCTCCAACGGTGTCGGCCTCATCCTCCTCCTTCTCATCACCGACCCTCATGGCCAGGTTATCGATGAGGTAGCATACCGTCGCCAGTTTCCGGGCTTTCACATCTGGCGAGTCCAGATTCTTCTCGATGAACTGGCGGACGTCTGCGAGCCGCTGGCGCAGCTTCTTCGCATTGTCGTACTTTATCTTGTCCCGTTCTTGCCGGAGATCCGAAATGTCCGAGGGCCAGACGTACTTGCGGACTTGGCTCAGCTTGTCAACCCAGTAGGCAAGCCAGATGGATTCGTGGTCATGAGCAATGCTCTTCCAGTTTCCAGGAACTGGAGGTTGGGGAACTCGCGCATCCTCTGAGAGATTCAGCACAACATCTTCCGGAAACACTCTGGGTTTCCAGCGGCCACGCATGGGATGGCTGCCGCGGCCCATGAAGATGCTTGGCGGTTCAACCATGTAGTTTGCAAACTCGGTCTTCGTCCCGTCGATGATCGCGTAGCCGTACTTGTCCTTCAGTTGAAGACGAAGCTCCTTTCGCTGCGCGGCCTGCTTCTTTCTCAGGTCCTTGTCGGCCTTGGAAAGTTCCTCCTTCTGCTGGTACTCGTAGACAGGAGCGAAATCGATCTCTGAGTATTTCACATTTGAAAATTTTGCCGGGAGTAGTTTTGAGAAGTCGGAGAGGAAGTTTGTCTGGAATACTGGGTCTTGAACGTACGGTGTTGTCCGTTTCTTTCCCCACGCATAGGCAAGCTCCTCGGCATCCGGCGACAACGGGACTGTTTCTTTGTTTATGATGATGTGGAGCCTTTTTGGCGAGTAGGGTGGGGGAAACGCAACCCCGTTGTGTACGAGCTGCTTCCACTTCAATACAAGACCCCCATCGTCACGGACATGTTCACTGCTAGTATAGGACGAGTATGCGACTTATGCCTTAGAACTTTGTTTTTGCTTAGCTTGTAGATGAAATTTTCTGCTCAGATGAACCGCGTCGTAACACAGGCGGATAGCTTAAAGAGATTGGTATTGAAATGGTTGGCTTGGAATGCAGCGGGTGGGATCGTTTCTTGGACCCGTGGGCCTCTTCTTCATATCGCTAGGCTACACTGTGGCCGCGACGATAGCCAGGCTATTCGTAATCCTTGAGTCCGTGTGCACCTCGCACTGCCCGGTCCTCAGGGTCGCAGGGTTCAGATTTCACCACATGTACTACGGTCTCATTCTTGTAGCCGTGTCTGTCGGAGTCATGCTTTATGCGGCAGATGCAAGGACTCGATGGGACAGCGCTCTAGTAATGGGGATCGGCGTTGGACTCGTAGCTGACGAGATCGGCTTGCTTGTACTGAAACTCTCGTACTGGAACACGATATCGTTCAGCATAGTCGCCGGAGGAGGTCTTGTCCTTTACATGACAACCTTGTTCGCTTCTTGGAGGGCCGGTCTCCACGACTTCCGCTTCGTGGATCGGTACCAGTTTCTAGCGCTTCTCGGAATCCTTTTCGGGTTCACCGGGTTTCTCTTCTTCGACCGACCAGCCAGAATGATAGTAGAGGCGGCCGCCGTAGGGTCATGGCTAGCAAGCATTGTTCTGGTAGCCAAGTACGGGCGAAAACATTTCTTCCTGCTACGCCACGCCCCTCTCGACTATGGACCCAAGCCCCGCTAGGCAAACCGGACGGATTCTGAGATGCAAGCGTTGAGCCCAGTGGGCATTGAGCCTAGGGAGTATCAAAGGTCCATTGCCAATTCTGCCCTCGCAGCCAACACGCTAGTGGTTCTGCCGACTGGCCTGGGCAAAACGATGGTAGCTCTCCTCGTCGCAACAGACCGGCTTGCCAAATATCCCGAAAGTAAGGCGCTCATTCTCGCCCCGACAAGACCTCTTGTCCTCCAGCATGCTGGATTCTTCGACAAACACTATCCCGACAGAGATGCAAAGTCAGTGTCTCTGACCGGTGAGACACCGCCGGCTACGCGAGCCTCAGACTTCGACGACGCTCGGCTCATCTTTGCAACCCCCGAAGTAATCAGGAATGATATTTCAGCTGGCCGGTATGACCTCCGTGACGTGTCGCTCGTCGTATTTGATGAGGCTCACAGATGCGTCCGCGACTATGCTTACACAGACGTCGCCCAAGCTTACAGATCGCAAGCGGCACAGCCGCTCATACTCGGGCTTACCGCGTCCCCTAGTGCCAAGAAGACGCGCGTTGAAGAGATATGTGAGAAACTGGCCATAGCCAATGTAGAGACTCGTACGGAGAAGGACTCTGATGTCGCGGACTACGTGAAAGACGTCGAAGTCAACTGGTTGCGCTTGCCTCTTCCTGAAGACTATAAGCAGGCGACAAAGGTCTTGCACGCAGCACTCGACGTGAGAGTGAACAAACTTCGATCAATGCACCAACTACCTGCGAATGTCAGAGTCGGCAAACGAATGCTTCTGGAACTTGGAGAGAAGCTCCATAATAGCCTCAGGAGAGGAGGCGCGGGTGCGCTTTATGGTGCAGTTCAGCTGCAGTCGCAGGCCATGTCTCTCATGCATGCAATTGATCTGCTGGAGACTCAGGGAGCATACAGCGCTACCAGATTCCTCTCGAGGCTTGAAAGAGCCCGAACAAAATCAGCGCGCGGACTGTCTCGCGACCCACAAATAATTGAGGCACAGAAGCTCTCTGCGTCCCTTGAGAAGACTCCGCACCCGAAAGAATCCAAGCTTCGAGAACTCGTCTCAGACGATTTGAAGTCAAATCCCGGGGCCAAGATTATCGTCTTTACCCAGTTTCGAGACACGGTCGAGACCATCGCCGAGAATCTGAACAGGATCGAAAGGGTCCAAGCCGTTCGATTTGTCGGCCAGGCCCACAGGAGTGAGGAAGATCTCGGATTGACTCAGGGCGAACAGATGCAGATTCTTGAGGATTTCAGAGATGGCAAGTACAACGTGCTCGTGACGACGAGCATCGGAGAAGAGGGACTACACGTACCCGACGTGGATCACGTGATCTTTTACGAGGCCGTTCCCTCGGAAATCCGGATGATACAACGCCGAGGAAGAACCGGCCGCACCAGGCCAGGAAAGACGACCGTCCTCATGACTGAGGGCACGGTGGACGAAGCGTACTACTGGACGAGCAGACGTAAAGAAGAGCAGATGCATCGATACTTAGCAACTGTGAAGAATAGAGGCGTGCGGAAAACTAGGAAGAAAGCCACGTTACTGGACTACCTGGACCCGGCTCCTACAGACAGGTCGCTCCAGTAGAACTCTAGTTTGCGAGCTGAGCCACAACCCTGAAAACTTTCGAACTTCTCTCCAAGCAACCATGATAGGGTTCGCAGAGAGTTTTCTCGCGTGGTTGGGCTCAACTCTAATCCCGGCTTTAGTTGGTCTGACAATCATCACTTGGGCGGCCAGGAGAATTCAGGCAGTTTATGTCGCAGCCTTCGCATTCGGCATTCTGTTCTGGTTTTTCGTCGACACAATAAGAGATTCAGCAGTGCTCGATGTCAACAGCGGATTCAGCGGAGGTATGGCACAAGTCGCTATAGTCGTGCTCTTCATAATTGGGGTAATGCTATTTTTTTGGGTGGATCGCAAACACAACATATTCTCTCCGGAATCAGCCGTGGCAAAATACGGCATGACCATTCCTCTACTCGTGGCCGTCGCCGTAGGAATCCATGGTCTGGGCGAAGGAGCAGCTTATGGTTATACCGCATACGTCACGTCGAGCACATCCCTTCTCGAGGCATTCGGGGGGACGCTCGTAGGCGTAGCATACGTGCTGCATAAGGGTCTAGAGCCCATGATGGTAGGCGCATGCTATTCGATATACACGAACTGGAAGGCCAGGCGAGGAACCCGATGGATAGAGGATGTCTTCTTCTTAGGCTTGATTTTTGCCACTCCCTCAATTATCGGCGTTCCAGTAGGCTACTTCATCATGGGGCCAGCTACGGGCTACTTGACCAATCTCAATACGACCTACTTCTTTGCACTGGGGACCGGTAGCGCAATCTACGCTGTCTTCCGACTTGCAGGGCCAATGTTCGTCAAGGGTGGCGTTGTTACAGGCAGGGAACCGCTCATGATCGCTGTGTCTTGGATACTTGGAATATTGGCAATATATGTAGCCGCCCTCTTTCACTCTTGACAGCATCGATCTGATGGAGACAAGCTTGGACTCGGCGCAACTTCGCCAGCGCATCGTTCAATACTATGGAAGCGCTGCTATCTTCGGTGATATGACCTGACAGAAAAGTTCGCGGCAAAGATCGATGAGCAGGGTCATTCGAATGCAGAAACCTCAAAGCATTGGCGGCTAGAACACAGAAGACTTCTGCTGGCGACGATGACTGCCGTGATCGCGGTGACGGGGTTTTTCGTTGCTGCCTACGCATCTCACATCTTCGCAGTAAAAGCGGACTGCTGGGTCCGCCCCGGGAACGCGCCCAACACTGCTATCTTTACCATCGTGATGGCAGACGAAGGCTTGAACGTGGGGTACAACGGTAGCAAAGCGCATGGTGCTTCCGCCTCGAACCCTTGGCCGATCATGAACGTCACTCTCGGCCAGAACGTCATCATACACATCATAAACAATGACACGCAAGCGCATGGTTTCCAAGTAACCCACTACTTCGACCAAGGACTAGGAGGATTAGCCCCAGGCAAATGCTACGACCTTAGGTTCACGGCCAACGAACTTGGAAGCTTCATTGTTAGATGCGACATCTCTTGCACTATTCATTTCCCGTATATGCAGTACGGCCAGCTTGATGTCAGTCCTTGATGGTTCTAAATGCTCGTTTCTCTTGGGCTTCCTGCTCGTTTCGCCACCTTTCCAAAAGTGGGTCTGCGGATTGAAACACGCCTAGAACGCGAAAACAGCCCCGAATCAGAACAATCGACCATCAGACCCCCCCCTCCCCGGGGGCCCTCTGAGAATGAGATACCATCATCACTTCCTTAGCAGTGTGACCGACATCAGAGAATCGTTTCGCTTCAACATCTACGAACAGTTTCTCACATCAGCGAACGCCCCTGTTACTCCGGGTCTCCTAACATAGTGACGACACACGCTTCAGAAGCAGAGCAGCCAATCTCTTCGAGAGCCGGGACCAGCATGCACGCTAGACGATGGAACCGGAAAGGGATCGACACCATCCTCGCTAGCCTCCTACTCGTCGTCATAGTCGTCGTCATGTCCGTCATCGTCTACTCCTGGTCCGCAGGAGTATTCGGATCCATCCTACCAGCCTCCTCCAACGGGAAAGAGATTCTCGTTCTGGAAAACCAGGGATACTACGGGGCCACCAATGTGACCCTCTACCTCCGGAATACCGGTACAGCCGTGACCACCCTGGTCAGCTATTATGTTCAAGACCTAAATGGTAACCAGTGTGCCAAAACGAGCGGCTGGTCCGTTGGACCCTATTCACCAACCCAACTGGCCCAAGTCCACCTCAGCATACAGTCCCCGCCCACAACAAACTGCAGCTGGACAGGCACACCCTTCACGTTCCAATCAGGGAACGTCTACACAGTCACACTAGTCACCTCCCACAACAACCAGTTCTCATACACAATCCAACGGTAGACACCAGAAGTCAGACACATCACAATTCTCCGAAAACGCTCGACATGATCAGGATGCGCTGATCTCCTGACTAATCATCTCAAAGTCCCACACACCATTGCCCTTGGTCGAGGACTGTCCAAGATGGTCCAGGTAGCCCTTCTCGCCAAGCTTGTTGACAAGGAACGCGGCGAACGCCGGCGACCCCGTCGCGCCCGGAGAGTTGTAGTTGACGATGTGGTAGGATAAGGGAGCCTCAAACTCGATCGCTTCCTTCATGAAGTTCCCCTTCCGATCTATCACCTGAGCCCTCACTCCAGCTATTCCCGGCTTGACAAGATAATCCACTTTCAGTTCAGGAATGAACTCCTGGGCCCGCTTAGCCATCTGACCCTTCGAGATAGATGACAGCCACTCCTCCCCGGCGAGTTCTAGAAAGTCTCGGTTGTAGAGTAGAGCCAGCTTGTTCGCCACCGGCTGCTCTAGGACCTTTCTTATCGCCTGTCCAGGGCTTGTGAAGAATCCCTTGTAGGTGTAGGGTCCCGCCACTGGCACAGCATTCGGTCCTATCTCTCTCCGACCATCAGCCCTCACGATCCAGTGAGGATCCAAGAATGGAAGCTCAGGATGCTGAGCAACAGTGTAGATGTTCCTCGACGCAAGAAACGCCCATTCTTTTCCCACCTCCCAGTACTCGCCTCTGAAGTTGAGATCGCAATACTCCAATCCGACTCCAAGCATGTGGGCGATCCGGAGTGAGCTTCCTCCCGCGCAGTTGATCAAGAACCGGGTCCGGACCAGCTCCCCACCGTTCTTGGGAAGAACCTCAATAAAATCACCGGTCTTTCGGATGGCGGCGACGTCGAAGCTGGTGAGAAACTTGACACCTTCCTCTTCAGCGTCTGCCCGGAGCGATCTAGTGAAAGCGCGGTAATCCACTGCCGTGTCTGTCTTTGACCAGATGGCTCCATAGCCGCGGACGTGCGGCTCAAGCTTTCGAAGATACTCGGGCGAGAGAACCTCCAGCTCATCCTCGCCCATACCGTTCTCGATTCCCCAGTGGTGGTACTTTTCAACGCGTTTCACATCCTCCGGCCGAGTGGCGACTTCGAGTGTGGTGACAGGAACAAATGGGAGACGTCGGGCTTTCGCATAGGACTTCCACATCCCATAGGCTGTCTGAGAAGACCTCGCGAACACGCGCCGTTTCACAGGGTCCAGGTAAAAGGGACGATGAACAACACCAGTGTTGCGGCGAGACGTGTGAACCGCCACATCCCCCTCCTTCTCGAGGACGGCTATCCGTCCCCTGTACTGGTTCCCTATCCAGTAGGAGACCGACGTCCCGAGAATCCCGCCGCCGATAATCGCAACGTCCCACGGCTCCACCGTATCCATCCCGACAAACGTCCCTGTCCAGTATCCTATATTCAGATTACGACCAAACCATCAACGACAACCACGAGAGTTTCAGAAACGCACCAAAAACCATCGAGTTTAGCCCAAAAACGACACGGCTCGGCCGCCTCTAGACTTACGATGCACTACGCCAATCAAACAGAAAGTTCCGATAACGTCCCAGTCCTCTTCAAAACGTCGAAGCCGGACGAAAAACTACGTTTCCCGTCCAGAAATAAGCATGCTTTATCCGCCCCCCCGGGGTCTGAAGAAATCCCGCGGCACCGAAATCCGTCTAGACGGGCCAGGGAACCCCGATCTCGCCGCCCACCTTCTTCATCGATTCCACGACTGGGGCTGTGAGCGGAATCCCTTCCCGCCGGTATTTCTCCATCCTTGCAAAGCTCTTCTCACCGTGCACATAGATCCTGTTCTGACCCTGCGCCTTAGGCGAGTCCTTCAGCTCACGCGCCAGACGATCCATGTCCGTCTTGAACTCGTCCAAGGGACGAAACGCAGCGGGATCAATCGCCATGAAAAAATGCCCCACATTCGGCTTCGCCTTGTCAACATCCACACCAAGACCCGTCGCAGAGCCGCTCAAGACCCCGCAGAGCACATCCACCATCAAAGCCAGCCCGTAGCCCTTATGCCCCGAATGCTCCTCCCCCTCGCCGCCCAGCGGCAGGATCCCACCACCAAGCCGTCTCGACAATGCGTCGAGAACCATGTGAGGATCAGAAGTTCCCCTCCCCGTCGTATCAACAGCCCAGCCCGGGGGCATAGTCTTCTTCAGACGATCATAAACCTCCAATTTTCCCCGAGGCACCACGGAGGTTGCCATGTCCAAGACGAACGGTTGCTCCTTCGAGGCGGGCGCAGTGAGACTGATAGGATTGGTCCCCAGAATCGCGGTCCTGCCAAAAGTAGGCACAACGAGCGGTGCAGCGTTGGTCATGCTGACCCCTATCAGATCGTGCTTCAGCGCCATCAGACTGTAGTAGCCGGCAATGCCGTAATGGTGGGAATTACCGACTGAGACGATCCCGACCGCGGTCTCTTTGGCCTTTCTTATCGCAAGCTCCATTCCTTTACGTCCAACGACCTGGCCCAGGCTCGCGCCTCCGTCGATAATCGCCGTCGCCTTGGTCTCCTTGACTATCCTGCTCTGGTCCGTGGGCTTTGTCCAGCCGTTCTTCAGGTCCATGTAGTATCTGGGAAGCCTAGCGACCCCGTGCGAATCGACACCCCGCAGATCAGCCATTACAAGTACGTCAGTCGTTGTCTGGGCGTCCTTCTCCGGGACCCCCACCTTCGTCCAGACGTTGTTGCAGAAATCCTTGAGCTTCCTCTCCGGAATCGTGATCTGACTAACCGCCGACTGCGCCAAAAACCCGACACCTCAGTTGACGGTTATCACTATGGAGGAATTCTTTAACATTGTCGCGAGTTATGGTAATAGATAGTTGTGTACGCGAGAACGGTAACTACCGCCCCACCCTCGGCGAAAACAAACGTTCTTTCCCTATTCTCCTACCAGCGGTATAAGCGAGAATGTCGAACGACTCTCTCATCCTCGAGCCCGGTGAGACTATTCTATGGACAGGGAAACCGGTCTATCGTTCATGGCCATTCCCCCTGTTGATATTAGATCTGGCTGTATTGATTGTCGTCATACCCTACCTTGAACAGATGAGGCTTCCTTCAATTCCTTCTGAGGCTCAAAGTGGGATCGTTCTTGCCTTCGGCCTTCTGATCCTGGTCTGGAGCTATACCTATTCGAAATACGCGGGCGTATCCTACTACATAACCGACCGAAGAGTAATCAGAAAACAGGAACTCCGTATCTTCCGAAGGACGCAAGAAATTTCGCTTCGCTCTCTTGTGAGGATCCGAGCGAAACGGTGGTTCAAATCGGGCACAATAGTCTTCCAATCCCAAGATACCTCAATACTGGCGTTCGCCAATCTCAGAGAGGACCCTCACGAGTTGCAACAAACCGCGGAGAAGGCAATGTCGACCGACCGACAGGACTCCTGGTAAGAACTTCACGTAGGCACCTTCAAGCTTCAATTATCGGCTCTTGGTGGGGATCTGATTCTCTAACTAAGTTGGAATAGCCTTTAACCTTCGGTGAGTAAGTTAGTGAACTCTTTACCTGTTCCGTGCTTGTATTTTCGCGCGCTTAATTTCTCGGGGAGGTTGCCAACTTGATTATTATTAAGAGGGGTTAGGTTTAGCCTTCATAGCGCTTTTGTGAGGAAAGGAAGCTTCGAAGCGCCTGCGGAGTTCCGGCGAAGGCTCTTCGACGTGAGTTGCGATCCACCAGATATTTCCGGCCGGATCCTTCACGGCACCATATCGTTCTCCTGTCTGCATATCAACAGGCTCGAATACTGAAATCCCACCGGCTTGGATTGCTTGCTGGTACACCGCATCACAATCCTTGACGTAGAGATAGATTGAGCTTTGCATGGGTCCGAACTGACCTATCGGTGAACCCATCATAACAGACGAGTCCCCTATCCTGACCTCGGCATGCATGACGATTCCA
>Ga0137379_10000772_pt1 | contig 28841 bp, 21 predicted proteins | sample SagtaG_18_FD_104812 | JGI IMG/M metagenome (GOLD analysis project Ga0137379, IMG submission 104812) | Vadose zone soil microbial communities from Sagehorn Ranch, Mendocino, California, USA - Sage2_L_80_16 metaG | ecosystem: Environmental > Terrestrial > Soil > Vadose zone | place: USA...
GGGAAATCCTCTCAAGCTGCAAAAGGATTTCGAACGCGCGGGAGCGGTCATCGGCGGTTCTGATGACGATTTCAAGACTCTTTACCTGACTCTGCCGGGCGGAGTTCGCGCCGAAGTCAGCAGCGCGCGAATCGAGCGCTATGAGAAAACCGGCAAGCCTCCGGTAATTTCTCCCGCGACAATCATTGAGGACCTGCGTCGGCGGGATTTCACTGTCAACGCTATGGCTTTGTCCCTGAATCCCGGTTCTCGTGGATTGCTCATGGATCCATTCAACGGGGCCGCCGATATCGAGGCCAAGCTGCTGCGGGTTTTGCATAACTATGCTTTTGTGGAAGACTCTTCGCGGCTGATTCGGGCTTCGCGACTTGCCGCGCGTTTTCACTGGCCGATGGAAGAGCGTACCCAGGCCAGATATGAATCGGCAAAAGAGAACAATTACATCGAGTACATCACCAACCGGGCGATTGGCTACGAGTTGGAGCAGTTAGCCTACGAAGACGATCCGCTAAATGTGGTTCGCGTGCTTGAAAAAGAAGGTTGGCTGAAGGTGCTCAGTTCGCACTGGACAACCGCCAAAGTAGACAACGTTGGTCTTTCGCAGCTGATGAAGACGCGCCAGCAAATGAATGATCTGGGTTACGCGCCTGATCCGTCGCCCGCGGTGCTGCATTTCTTGACTGTGCGGCTGAATGACAAAGAGAGCTCAGATATTCGCAAAGCGATTCCGCGCCGAGATCTCGCCGAGGCTTGGCGCGATCTTGAGGACAATGCGAAAGATCTCGCGAAACGGTTAAGCGGCAAAGAAGCAGCGACGCCCTCGCGCACATGGAAGCTTCTATCGAGCGCCCGCCAAGAAATGGTGCTCTTCCTGGCGGTTAGTGCGCGTCAGCAGGCCGTTGCGCAGAAGATCAAGAACTTCTTTACTAAGTGGCGTCAAGTCCAACAGAAGATTCCTTTGCCGGAAATGACCGAACTGCTCATCACACCGCAGTTGCCGGAGTATCCCAAGATTGCCGACGAAGTTTTCATGCTGTTGCTGGATGGCAAGCTGCGCTCGCGGACTGAGATCCTGAAATTCCTTAAGCCGCTGGCGCCGCCTCCACCGCCGCCACCGCCTCCACCCCGGCGCGGCAGAGGAGCTAAGGCTGCGGCTGCCCAAGCTCAGGTGCAGGCTCTGCAGGCGGCGCCGACTAAAGCAGGAAAAAAAGCAAAAGGCGGAGCAGTTCCGCTGGTTTCAGCAGTGGCGCCTAAGACCGCCGTGGCGGCTAAAGTTCAACCGAAGGCGCTCCCCAAGCCGGCAGTCGTCCCTGCCAAGAAATCGAAGAGCCCGCCTCCAAAAAAGACGGTGCCGAAATCGAAAAAGCTGGCGAAGAAACACTAAGGCTCTAGCGCGGTGAGTTAGTGACGGTAGGCGCTCATTGTGGCCTTGGGCTTAGGGTCTGTTCAAGGTCCAGTGCCGCTTTGTAGTGAGCGATCGCCAGATTGGCAGCGCGAATCTCTGCCTCCAACTTGTTGCGCTCGTCGCGGCTGCGGTTTTCCATGATCTGACGGCTCAGCACCTCGAGGCGCTCTTCGAGACTCTGCAGATGTTTTCGTATGCTAACGTCCATAGCAAGAAGACCCCTGTAGTACGTCAGAACTCGACTGAAGTAGCGGCTTCACAATTGGAGCGTCCGCATAACTGCTCAAATTTCTCATATTCAAAGATGTCCGCGAAAGAGAGGAAGTTGGCTTAGGCACTTGCTGTATGTCTGGTAAACAAATCCACTAGACGCAACCTTCCTGATCTTAGTGGAATCATTCTCCCAACCCTCCGCGAGAGTCAAGCACCTTGTTTCTATCAGATTCATCAAAATAGGCTATGGCTTCAGCAATCAGCACCATGTGGCTACCAACAGACAACTCCCTGGAATTGCAACTCGAATTTCGGATCGCTTAAAGCGTGCCAGCTAGCTGGTTTTCTGAATAACGCTCATCCTAAGCCGATATAATGGCCGAAACGGCGGATTTCCGCCTATTTTCACATGGCAATCGTCTGGCTAAGGGTGGCTGTCGGTCTTTACGGTCTGGGACTGGTTTACGTCCTGGTCGCCCTCACCCGCACGAAAGAGCTCCTGAACCGGCTTGCGCTCCATGCCGCTTACCTCGGCATGGTTTTTCATTTGGTTGCCATCACTGAGACGGTGCGACAATCCGGTCAATTCGGCTTGGCCTCGATATCGGTGGCGGCGTCAGTGCTGGGATTTTTGATCATGGTGGTCTTCTTGCTCGTGTACATGGTGTACCAGACGACCTCGCCAGGAATCATTGTTTTCCCGCTGGTGTTTCTGCTTACGTTTGTTGGCGCCGCGGGGCAAGAGCCGTTTGTTCTGACCTCTTCAACCGCGCGCCAAGGCTGGCTGATCGCCCACATAGCGCTGATCTTTGCCGGCTACGCCGCCCTGGTGTTGAGCTTCAGCGCCAGCCTCATCTACTTGCTGCAGGAGCATGCACTGAAGTCGAAGAAGTCCGGCGGCCTGCTTTCCCGCCTGCCCGCCCTGCAAGTGACCGACGAGATAGGCTTCCGCTCGCTGCTATTGGGTTTTCCATTTATGACCGCTGGCCTGGCCGCAGGCATGGTGATTGCGCAGGCGCACTTCGGCCGAGTGGATTTTCTTGATCCCAAGATATTGTTCTCAGTGCTGACCTGGGCGGTGTACCTGGTACTGATCTACACGCGCTGGAATTCCGGTTGGCGCGGCCGCCGGGCAGCATATCTCGCCGCCGGAGCATTCGCCATGGCGGTGGTAGCGTGGGTCGCGAATTATTACAGCGCGATCCACAGGTTGGCGCGGCCATGAACTTTCAGCTTATTGGCGTCAATCACAGAACTGCGCCCGTCGAAGTGCGGGAACAGCTTGCTATTCCTCAACGCAAGCTGCCGGAAGCGCTGCAGCAACTGATGAGCGTTCCTGGAGTCGCCGAGGGAATGATCTTGTGCACCTGCAATCGGGTGGAGATTCTCGCCCAAACTAAGAACGGCAGCACCGATCTGCGCCAGTTTCTGCATCAGTATTTTTCTCTGAATTCGGAATCGTACGAGTCCCATCTTTACGAATACAGCGCGAGCGAGGCGGTGCGGCATGTGTTTCGCGTCGCGTCAAGTCTCGATTCCATGATTGTGGGCGAGCCCCAGATTCTCGGTCAGGTAAAGGAAGCGTACGCCACAGCCCGCGCGGCGGGAGCAGTGCAGTCATACTTGGATCTCTTGCTCACACGGGCTTTTGCCGTAGCAAAAAGAGTGCGAACCGAAACCGCCGTCGGCTCGTCATCGGTGTCGGTCGCTTCAGTTGCAGTAGAGCTAGCCAGCAAGATTTTCGGATCGCTGGAAGGCAAGCATGTGTGCCTGGTGGGCGCAGGAAAAATGTCAGAGCTGGCGGCGAGGCACCTGCTGGCGCGCGGAGCAGGGCCTATCTTCGTGGCGAACCGCACCTACGATCGCGCTGCCGCGCTGGCTAGCAAATTTGGTGGGCGCGCAATTCGGTTCGACGAGCTCTACGACCACTGTGACCAGGCCGATATAGTAATTACGTCCACTGGGGCCCCAGTTGCCATCTTCCGCCGCGAGCATGGCGAGATGTTTCTCAGTCGGAGAAAAAATCGTCCGATGTTCTTTATTGATATCGCCGTGCCTCGCGATGTTGATCCTGAAATGAATAAGTTAGACGGCATCTTCGTTTATGACATAGACGATTTGCAGGGAGCGGTCACTTCGCATGTCGCTGGGCGGAAGAAAGAGGCTGCGCAAGCGGAGAGCATCATTAACGTCGAGGTCGAACGTTTTCAGGCCCGGCTACAGACTCTGCACGTGGTGCCGACTATTGTTTCGTTGCAGGACTACGTTGAAACCATTCGTCAGGCCGAACTGGATCGTTTACGAGGACGTTTGGGGCAACTCTCTCCTGAGCAGGAGAGCGTGCTGGAGGCGTTGACTCATGGCATCGTCAATAAAATTCTGCACACCCCCATCAGCCGCTTGAAGACCGCGGCGGCCGGGCCGGAGGTCACAACCCTCGTGGACGCATTCAGGAAGCTCTTTGATTTGCAAGAACAGAAGCTCCAGGAAAAAGGTCTGGAGGAAAAAGCCGGAGCCGTTCCCGACAAGGACGCAGGCCTCACAAACGAAGAGACACCACCACGCCGCAGGAGCGAGTGATTGCGCCTCAGAATTGGATCGCGCGGCTCGCAATTAGCGTTGTGGCAAGCAAATCACGTCGCTGGACTGCTTCGTGCGAAAGGTCATGAGGTCGGTGTCGAGATCATTCACACCACTGGCGACAAGCTCACGGATGTGGCCCTGGCCAAAGTTGGTGCCAAGGGAATGTTCACCAAGGAAATTGAAGAGGCGCTGGCTGCAAAGCACGTTGATCTCGCAGTTCACAGCCTGAAAGACCTGCCAACTGAGCTCTCCGAGGAATTTGAAATTGCCGCGATTCCGGAGCGTGAAGACCCACGCGACACGTTCTGTTCACAGCACTATTCGTCTCTCGAAGAATTGCCGAAGAACGCGCGCGTCGGGACCAGCAGCTTGCGGCGTGAAGCGCAGCTCAAAGCCTTGCGTCCTGATCTGATCATCCATCCCTTGCGCGGTAATGTAGATACCCGGCTGCGAAAACTGGAATCCGGCGAGTACGATGCCATCATTCTGGCCGCCGCCGGACTGCGTCGGCTCGGCAGAACAGAACTTATGCGCCAAATTATTCCCGTTGAGATAATGTGTCCCGCCGCCGGGCAAGGCGCACTTGCAATCGAAATTCGCGCCGGAGATCAATCGGTTCGCAGCGCAGTTGAATTCTTAGACGACGCCACTTCGCGCTCCGAAACAGATTGCGAACGCGCGCTGCTGAGAAAGCTTGGTGGCGGGTGCCAAGTGCCTATTGGGGCGAGTGCCAAATTATTGGGGGCTGTTTTGCGTCTCGATGCCGTGGTTGCGGTTCCAGATGGAAGTCTCCTGCTGCGGGAATCGGTTACGGGGCCTGATCCAATCAGGCTTGGAGAATCGGCGGGGAAGAATCTCTTGCGCCGTGGCGGCGCCGATATCCTGGATCGAGTCTATGGCAAGAGTGTTGCCTTGCCACAACAGCCTTGAATCGAAATCGCAAGCGAAGAGCAGCAAAGCGTCGGGCTTAAATCGGAGCTGACTTGTACATTCCTGAGTATCACCGTGTTGAAGACAATGCAGTGACGGCGGCCTTCATGCAGGCGAATCCATTTGCCATCTTGATCTCCGCCACGGGCAACGGCGCTTTCGCCACCCACCTTCCGATCTTGGCGCGTGAAGTTGACGGCCATCTGCACCTGCGCGGCCACCTAGCCAAGGCGAACTCGCACTGGAATTTCATCGCGCCCGATCAAGAGTCACTAGTAATTTTCCATGGTCCCCACGCGTACATTTCTCCAAGCCTGTATGAGATTCGCGAAAGCGTGCCCACCTGGAACTACGCTGCGGTTCACGTTTATGGACGCGGGACAGTGTTCACCGACGAAACTCAGCTCGATGAGCTGCTGCTGGAAATGATTGCGCGTTTTGATTCGGCTTATGCCGGGCAGTGGTCGTCGCTCGGTGAGCAGTACCGCAAACGAATGTTGCAGCACATTGTCGGCTTCGAAATAGTCGCCACTCGTGTGGAAACCAAATTCAAGCTCAGCCAGAATCGCACCAAGGCTGAGCGGGAGAATGTGATCCGATCCCTTGCAGGTAGTTCGGATTCGACTGTTAAAGCGGTGGCTGCGCTCATGCGAGAGCGGGACCGTGGCCGACCGTGAGCTCTGCCGATAAAAGATCGTCCGAGAAAAGCCCTTCCCGGGCGGCGCCCCTTGCCAGCGTTCGCGTGCTGGTGGGGCGCGCGCGTCACCAGGCCGGCGCGTTATCCAAAGGGCTGAAGGCTCTGGGTGCCGACGTAATTGAAATCCCATTCATCGAGATTCGCAAACCACGTTCCTTCAGACCGCTCGACGCGGCACTAAAACGAATTGCGGAATATGACTGGCTGATTCTGACCAGTGTCAACGGGGTCGAGGCGTTGTCTGCGCGCATGAAGCTATGGAAGATTCAGAGTTCCCAGTTTGAGCATCTGCAAATTGCCGCGATTGGTCCCGCTACCAAAACTGAAATTGAAAAGGTTGGTCTCAAAGTCGCGATCATGCCCGAGCAATACATTGCCGAGTCGGTCGTCGAAAGTTTGCACGGCAGGGTGAAAGGGAAGCGAGTGCTGCTGGCACGCGCGAAAGTTGCTCGCGATGTGATCCCGCGTGAGCTGCGGAAGATGGGTGCGCGCGTGGATGTGGTGGAAGCCTATGAGACCGTGATTCCTGCACCGTCTCGGAAGCGATTGCTCGCAGTTATGAAAAATCCCAAGCGAAGGCCGCACGTTGTGACGTTTACCAGTTCTTCGACGGTGAGGAATTTTCTTGCTCTGCTTGGCGGGCGGGGGCAGCATTCGACTTCCCTCAGGCCAGGTCCGCCCCACATGATCCGATTCGCCTCAATTGGACCGATTACGTCCGCTACTCTTCGCGAACTTGGATTTCCAGTACATATCGAAGCGACGGAGTACACCATACCCGGGTTGATCCGGGCGATCCGGACACAGCACACGTAGTGGCGGACGCCCGTTCGACTACGCTCGGGCAGCCTCTCGTCCGCTCGAATCCCGAGGGCGTGTGACTCAACAACAGCGTATGGGCGAAGCGCCAACCCCGGACGAGGCATCCGGGGCTACAACGAGCACGGGCTACATGTGCACTACTTACTGCAGTTTGCAGCCGCAATCCGCGGGCGGCACATGCGCTTTTAGAAAGTCCGTTACCCGTTGGTAAGCGTCAATCTGGTTCTCCACGCGCGCAAAGCCGTGGCCTTCATTTTCGTAAATCTTGTACTCTGCTACACCGCCGTGTTTCTTGATCTCGTCCACAACCTGAATCGTCTCTTCTGTCGGGCAGCGCGGGTCATGTCCCCCGGCCAGCAACAGCAGCGGCGCCTTGATCTGGTCCACAAAAAAGAAGGGCGAGCGGTCGCGAAACAGTTCTGGATTTTTCTCAGGATCGCCCATAGTCGCACGATCTGATTGCTGCAAAACCGGATCCTCGTTTTGCATTTCTGTGAACCAGTTCACGAATGGCACGATGGGTACGCCCGCCGCCCACACATCCGGCGCTTTGGTCACGGCCATCATGGTCATGTAGCCGCCGTAACTGCCGCCCATGGCGATCAGCTTTTTGGGATCGGGATAGCCCGTCTGTTTGAGGAAGTCGGCTGCCGCGAGCACGTCCTGCAAATCGCCGCCGCCCATGTCGAACAAATTCGCGTCCTGAAATTCTTTGCCGTAGCCGGTCGAGCCGCGATAATTGGGCGCGATCACCATGTATCCCTGGTTCACGATGTGCTGAATGAATCGGTTGAACGAATTTACTGTCTGCGAAGTCGGCCCGCCATGGATGTACACGATCGCGGCATTTTGCCCGTTGCGCTGCATGTTGCGCGGCACATAAACGAATGCGGAGATCGTCCACTTATCATCGCGGCTGGGATAATGCACAAGGAACGGCTCGACGAAGTGCTGTGCGGGTACTCCTGCCATCAGCGACTGCGTGACTTGCGTGGATTTCCCAGTTGCAATGTCGTACACCCAGGCATCATTCGGAGCGTTCGGGCCGTTGTGGTAATAAAGGAGACGTTTGCCGTCGTGGTTGAATGCGCTTCCCGCGCCGCCGAAGGAATTCAGGCCTCTCGGCAGTGGCAAATCAGTAGTTTTGCCGGACACGAGATCGTGCATGTAGATATCAGTGTTGCCGTCCACATTGGCGCGCCAGGTGACGGACTTGCCATCAGGCGAAAAATGGCCCGCTGAAATCTCCCATTTGTCTTCCGTCAACCAGCTGATCTTCTTGGTGGCGACGTCCAGAAGTCCGACGTTTTGATAACCATTCCCGGCATTCGATTCGATCAGCAGCTTCTTGCCATCCGACGAAAAATCGGTTGCCGCGTAGAGTCTCTCGCCGTTATGCGGCGTCAACAAAGTGCTCTTCTTCGTGGTCAGCTCAGCGATGAAAACATTCGAATTCGTTCCCTTGGCCTCTTGCTGGGTGTACGCGATCAACTTTCCGTCTTTCGACCAAACAGGATTGGTGTTCAGCTTGTCGGCGGGCGTACTGGTCGTGATGTGCTTGGTATCCCGCAACAAGGTGTCGAAGACATCAATTTCAATCGCCGAAGCCGTTTTCGGCTTCACCATGTAAGCAAGATACCGTCCGTCCGGCGACCAGGTCGGACTCTCTTCCGCAACCTCCCGCGTCTTGGTCACATTCACGACCTGCCCAGTCTTCGGCGAAACGAAAAAAATGTCCCACTGCTCATCGCCATCGTAATCCGATTGATAGGCGATCCACTTACCGTCAGGCGACCAGGTGGGACGCGCCTGCCGCTGGTCGCTTACTGTGAGTTGTGTCGGCCAGCCGCCTTCGGAAGAAACCAGCCACAAATTGTTTCGTCCCGTGATGTTTGAGACAAAGACAATCGTCTTTCCGTCGGGAGACCATGCCGTATCCCCAACCTGCCGCGTCATGTACAGGCGCTGCAGCGAAAGACTCTCTTCGCCTTGCTCGACATCCGCATCCGGTTTGGCAGTAATTTGTTTGGGATCGGTGATGGCCTGTGGCGGAGTCAGGCCCTGGGAAACTGCAAGCGTGCTCATGAGTACGACGATAACAAATTGCGAAACAATTTTGACGTTCATGACGGCGCCGGCTTGACGGTCTATTTGATCAGGACTGCGGAAGGCAGTCCGGACAACACGATGGAGGAGGTTGTCGGGATATTGAGAACTCCGTTGCTGCCCACGGCAAACTCATTCAGATTGGAGCCGCTGTTGTTGCTCACGAACACCCAGTTGCCGTCGGAAGTGATTGCAGCCGAAAACGGGCTTCCGCTGACTGACGCGGTATTCGACAAGCTGCTCAGTCCGCCCGTGGCCGGGCTGAAGGTAAATTCGGAAACTTGCGAAGATTTACGCTCGAGGACATACACAAAGTCCAGAGCGGGATCGACCACGATACCGGCGGGACCTGAGCCTGCTCCAACGGATGCCACAGGCGTCAGCAGACCCGCGGGGGGAGTAGTCGGGCAAGTCAACGAAACAACAACACAAGCCTTGAAAATATTAACTGTATCGGAGGCGAAATTGGTCACAAAAAGGTAGTAGTCACGATTGGACCCGCTCACTGTACGCGAGAACGCAAGAGCTGAGGGGCTCGCGCCAACTTGATAGGGGGAATTGGGTGTCAGTTCCGTGAGTTGCCCGTTACTGTCATAGGAGAAAGCCGAAACCGTTCCGGCGAATTCGTTGGCCACGTAGAGGAACTTGCCTGTGGGATCCACTGCAAGCGCAACTGGACCCGAACTAACCGCGGCGCCCGGACCCGCTGTCGAAACAGTCGTTATAGTTGTAAAAGTGCTGCCCGAAAGCGTAAGTACAGAAACTGTGCCGGAAGTGGGATCGCTGAAAATACCCTGATTGGCGACGAATATAAATGCTCCGGCTGGGTCGACTGCCAGACCCATAGGACTTTGTCCAACTGCGGTGGAGGCCAGCGCCGTCAGACTACCGTCGGAAGCCACCGTGTACGCGTTGACAGTGCCGGTTCCGGCATTTGCCACGAACAAGGTCCCATTGTTCGGAGTGATCGCCATAGCCGACGGATTCGCACCCGTGGCCACGCTTTTTCCCGCCTTCGATACCGCGCCAGTGGACAAATTGATAGTGAAGGCACTCACCATCTGATCGCCCTGGGTTGTGACCCACATAAAGCCAGCGGTTGACGACGCCCCCGCACCATTATTGGAGCTTACGCACGCATTCAAACCAATAGCGAGCAGCGCAGCCAGCACACCACACACCCAACGCGACTTCATGCCCATTCTTTGTCCTTTAAGGAAGTAGAAATCAACCCCGTCATTCGGACCAACGCCGCCCGAATGGTTGACGAAAGACTTTGTAAAGGCTTACCTCAATTGTGTATCAGGAATGGGCGGAAAAGAGCAAACCCCACATGCCGCTGTGCTTTACGAATTTTCAGCGGTCGCAACCGGGACCTGCTTAATTCGGGCCGCCGCCGTATCGCTAACTCGCAGCGGGATCCGAATTTCAACCAGAAGCCCACCCTCAGAAAGGTTGGATGCTTTGACCGAGCCTCCGTGCAGCCTGACGGCCTGATCGGTAATTGCCAACCCCAGGCCAACGCCGCCGGTCGAGCGTCCGCGAGCGTCGTCAATCCGGTAAAACGGATGAAAGATTTTCTCGAGGGAATCGGCGGGCACGCCCGGTCCGGAGTCGCTTACGAGAATTATCGCTTCGGTTCCGGCTGGAGCCTTTTCCGCCCGGACCTTCACCGTCGTGCCTTCCGCGGTATAACGGGTCGCATTGCGCACCACATTCTCGATTGCGCTGTGCAGAAGCGCGGGATCGCCAATAACCGGTAGTTCGTCAAGAACCTCGCAAGCGACCGGGCAGTTTCGGGCCTGGGCTTCAAAGGCGGCGTCGCGGGCAACTTCTTGGACCAGGTCTTCCAGTTCCACGGGAATCTTCCGCATCGTCCCCGCGCCGCTCTCGAGACGCGCAACGGCAGTCAGGCTGCCAATCAACTCGTTCATGCGATTTGATTCCAGGCTGATGCGTTCAAGAATACTTTCGGCTTCTGGCCCGGTACGCTGCCGCGCCAGTTCCAGTGCGACTGTCAAACGGGCCAAGGGAGAGCGGAGCTCATGAGAAATATCCTTGAGCAGACGCGACTGCGCATGCACGAGTTTCTCGATCTGCTCCGCCATCAGGTCAAAATCCCGCACAAGTTGCGACATTTCATCGCCCGAGCGTGACCCCTGACCACCCGCGCGTGCTGAGAGATCACCCGAAGCAAGCTTCTGCGTGGCTTTACGGAGGCGCAGAATCGGGGCAGTCATGTAACCGGCCAGAAAGTAACAAACGAATCCCGAAGTCAGGACCGCGATCGCAATTCCGAGTACCGGCACACCATTCGGACCAAACAGCGCATTTTGGCCCGGCGGCAGTTCAGTCACCAGCGTGTAGTGATGGCCATCGGAACCGGTCATTGATACTTTCAGAAACTGAAAGTGTGGCGAGAGTCGGCCCCACAGACTGTCAGCCGTGCGCTGCTTCCCATTGGCGACATCGGCAAACCACGGCGGCATCGGATGGCCCATTAGACTGCCTTGTTCGTTGAACAGCACTGCGTGAACATGCTGGCTCTCGTGTAGCCCCCGCAGGTACTCATGAAGTTTTGGTGAACCCCCGGTTTGGTAGGCGTCAACCGCTTCACTGAGGAACTTGCCCTGTAATGCCTCAATCGCAGAAATCTGGCGCGCGGGCCGAATTGCGACCGTCACCAGGATCGCCAGCACCACGAACAATGCCTGGGCCAGCCAGAACGAAAGAAAAATCCGTAGGAAAAGGCTTTTCATCGGCTCGCGTTTTTCACCTTTGGCCGGGCAAGCGCAAAAATATAACCCGCACCGCGCACCGTCTTAATATGGTCTTCGGCGTCCGAATCCCCAAGCTTCTTGCGGACCTTGCTGACATGCATGTCAATGCTGCGGTCAAACGGGGAGAACTTGCGGCCCAGTACCTCATCCACTAGCGCTTCGCGGGTGACCACGCGCCCGGCTTCGCGCAGCAGAACGTGCAATAGGCCGAACTCGACCGACGTCAACTCAACCGGCTTGCCCTGGTGACGAACGCTGCGAGTGGCGGGATCGAGCTCTACATCGCCGACGCGAATAATGTCTGGGACCTGGGGCTCTCCGGCTTTGCTGCGGACGCGTCGAAGAATTGCGCGAATGCGCGCCACCAACTCGCGTGGATTAAAAGGCTTGGGAAGATAATCATCGGCCCCAATCTCCAGTCCGACGATGCGGTCCACGTCTTCACCCCGGGCGGTCAGTAGGAGAACGGGGATGCGCGATTCGTTTCTAATCTTCCGCAACACATCGAAGCCGTTCAGACCCGGCAGCATTACGTCCAGCACCACTAGCAAGTGGTCTCTGCTCAGAGCGCGCGCAAGCCCTGTCTTCCCGTCATGCGCCGCATCCACTTGAAAGCCTTCGGGACGCAGATATTCGGACACCAGAGCGCAGAGCTCAACGTCGTCGTCAATCACCAGAATTCGGTCCACGTTCTTTATTGTAGTGGGCCGTGTCGCGGCGGCGCAGTAAAGATTCGTCAAACCCCAGTCGCCAGCATTTACAAGAATTTACCCGGATTGACGCACTCTTTACTAGTTCGACGCGCGATCCGTGTTCCTATTCTATGTACGAGATCGAAACGGAATTTTGAACTACCAGGAGGGAAGTGTGAAGTCTATTAACTCGAAATTAGCAGTCTTCGCGGTTGCGCTCGCGCTCAGTGCAGGCATGGCGTTCGCGCAGGGCGAGGGCCCAGAATCTATGCCGATGCATCACGGAATGCATGGCGATTTTATGGGAGGACACGGACTCGGGTTGCCCTTGCACCAGCTGAACCTTACCGATGACCAAAAGTCTCAAATCAAACAAATTTTCCAAAGTGAACACGCCAATATCAAGCCGCTGATGCAGCAGGAATTCCTGACGCACCAGCAACTGATCCAATTGGTGACCAGCGGCAACTTCGACCAGACTAAGGCCGCGGCAATTGCTGCTCAGGAATCGCAGACTCATGTGCAACTCGAGGTTGAGCATGCCAAGATCGCGTCGCAGATTTACCAGTTGCTGAGCTCCGATCAGAAAGCCAAAGTGGCCGACATGATTGCCAAGCACCAGCAGCACATGCAGGAGCACCTGCAGAACCAGCAGGCGCCGCCCGATCAGCAGCAGTAGTAAATACGGCATCGAGGGCGGACTTCTCATCCGCCCTTCCTCAAGGAGGAACATGGCAAGTATGGCAACCAGAGCGGACTTCGTCAGTTTAGTGGCTGACGAGGTCTGCTCCGGCATTGAGCGAGCGCTTGATTACTGGCTCGGACGGATTGAGCTGGAAGCGGTAGATGGGCGGCTCACCACTGCTGAGCGGATCAGTGCGATTCAACAGATATTGGACGAATACAAAGTGGCAACGGGAAAAGAACATTCTGTGCGCGCGTCCGCGTAAACTGAAACGAGAGCACTGAAGCGAGGACGAATGAATTCCGAAGCCGTAATATCCTTCCTGAGCGATTCCGACTGGGGATTCTTAGTCTTATTGCTCCTGCTGCTCGGAGTTGCATTGCAATTGAGCTTTCCCGAGAGCTCTTTGTTGCGTGTGCGCCAGGGCCGGCGCCCGGGCCAATAGGCCTTGCGCAGCCCCCGTCCGCCCCTATAAGGGCCAGGATTTGCAGCCGCCGCTGGTAGAATCACATCTACTAACTCATGCTCCTGCCGAAGTTGAGCCCACTATTTCCTTACCTGAAAAAGTATCGCAATGCCTACATCTGGGGTTCCCTTTGCGTTCTGTTGATGAATGCTACCTGGGTGCTTTTTCCTCTGGTGATCGGTCGCGCCATTGATGACCTGAAGGCCTCCGGAATTTCGGTACATAAAATCGGGACCTACACGTTGTTGATCCTGGCTGTTGCCGGAGTCAAGAGCGTCTTTCAATTCCTCACTCGCTGGATCGTGATTGGCGTCTCCAGAGAGATTGAATTCGATCTTCGCAATGATCTCTTTCGGCACCTCGAATCGCTCTCCTACAGTTTCTATCAGCGGACGCGCACCGGCGACATTATGGCGCGCGCGACTAATGACCTGAATGCCGTGCGCATGTTGCTGGGCCCGGCGATCATGTATTCCGCAAACACGTTAGTGTTTACAGCCGGTGCGCTGGCGTTTATGTGGCATATCAGTCCCCGGCTTACTATCTATGCCTTTCTGCCGCTGCCGATTGTCAGCGTTGTCATTCAGTATTTTGGGAGCAGGATCCACGACCGTTTCGAGCGGATTCAGGCAATGTTCTCGGAAATCTCAGCGCGTGCCCAGGAAAATTTCTCCGGGGTACGGGTGATCCGGGCCTACGCGCAGGAAGAGGCCGAGATCGCAGGCTTCGAGACCTCAAATCGGGAATACATTGCGCGCAGCCTGAAACTTGTGAGACTGATGGGCATGCTCTGGCCCACGCTCGAAACCATGCTCGGCCTCGCTATCGTGCTAATGCTTTGGCTGGGAGGCCGCGAGGTGTTGCTGGGGCGAATCTCAGTCGGTCAATTCACCGCGTTCAATACCTATTTACTGCAGTTGACTTGGCCAGTCATTGCGCTGGGATGGGTCATTAATATTTTTTCTCGCGGTACCGCTTCGCTCGTCCGGATTCACCAGTTGATGACGGAACAGCCTGAGATCCAGGACACACCTGGTGTTGTGCTTGCCTCTACACATAATGACTTGCGCGGCGACATTGAGTTCCGCAACCTGGATTTCTCTTATAACGGAGCTCGCGTATTACACGACGTCAATTTGCTGATACCGGCGGGCAGCAGCCTAGCCATCGTTGGTCCGACGGGATCGGGCAAGACAACTTTAGTCAGCCTGATCCCGCGAATTTACGATGCCCTCCTCGGCGCGGTGTTAATTGATGGGACGCCCATCCGCGAATATCCTCTGGCGGTTTTGCGTCGCAATATTGGATACGTCCCGCAGGAAACCTTCCTGTTCAGCGAAACCGTCCGAGAGAACATTGCTTTCGGCGTGCAGCAAGCCACCGACGACGACGTGCAATGGGCCGCGGAAGCGGCGAATATCGCGGATGACATCGAGGAATTTCCCGACAAATACAAGACCCTTGTCGGAGAACGCGGCATTACACTTTCCGGCGGCCAGAAACAGCGAACCGCGATCGCGCGCGCATTGATACGCAATCCGCGGATCCTAATTCTCGACGACGCTCTCTCCAGCGTGGATACGCAAACCGAAGACAAGATCCTGAACCACCTGCGAGAAGTGATGCAGGGACGAACCACCATCTTTATTTCTCATCGCGTCTCGACGGTGCGCAACGCCGACCGAATCGCAGTGCTGCACGGTGGTCGCATCGTCGAACTCGGCACTCACGACGAACTCCTGGCTCAGAACGGTTACTACACCGACCTCTACAACAAGCAACTGCTTGAAGAAGAGTTGGCGGAAGTGTAAGGCGATTTCAGCACAGAGTCACAGAGAAAATCCGGCAAGAGCGTCATGTTGTACTTCGTTTTTGACTAGTTGCAGACCCCTACTATCTTTCCGATGGAGGAGCGATTCTCGACCACCTTGAGCATGAAATCGGCCACATCTGCCCGCGAGATTGTGAAACCCAACCTGGGGAGGTGGCCCTCCCTACGGCAGCAGGAGCGCTCTTCATCCTTGCGGGTGTAATCGCGAATATGCACATTTATTTTCAGCCGACCACTCTGTTCAACACGATCGTCATGCTGGTCCTGTTGGTCGGCGGCCTCGGGTTGATCGCGCGCTCAATTGCAAGTCATGAGGTCAAGAATCGCGAATAGCACTAAGTTCTGTTGGAGCCTTTTGGCGTTAACTCGGCTTCAAGTCCCGATGGGGACGCCAATAAAGTAAAAGACTCCCGCGGACGCCTCTGGGACACGTGATAAATTACGCAGATCGTCGCATCAGGAGTGAGCAATGACCGCACCGATTCTAAGATCGACCGCATCGCACGAAGTCTGGCCGGCGCTGCCCCTAGCGGAATGGAAACCGACTTACCACAACCTGCACATGTGGACTCAGATTGTCGGAAAAGTTCGCCTGGCGCTAGCACCGCGGACGAACCACTGGTGGAGCGTGCCCTTCTATGTCAGCGCTCGCGGTTTGACAACTTCGCCGATCCCTGGCCGAAAAGACGTCTTCGAAATCCAGTTCGACTTTATTGACCACAAACTGCAGATTGATCGCTGCGATGGTCTGCGCACAACTCTGGCGTTAGAGCCGCGGACGGTGTCAGATTTCTATTCCGAGTTCATGTCAACCCTGCGTTCCCTCGACGTTGATGTCAGCATTTACGCCAAACCGGTTGAGGTGCAGGACCCGGTTCCTTTCGCGGAAGACCGCCTGTACCAGGCTTACGATGCTGACGCCGTACATCGCTTCTGGCGAATTCTGGTTTCGTGTGATTCGGTTTTCAAGCGGTTTCGCGCCCGGTTCTTGGGCAAGAGTAGTCCTGTACATTTTTTCTGGGGAAGCTTTGACATGGCGGTGACCCGGTTCTCCGGCCGGCGCGCTCCCGAACGGCCCGGCGCCGATCGGATCACGCGGGAAGCGTATTCGCACGAAGTAATCAGCGCTGGCTGGTGGCCGGGAGGAGGGGCAGTAAATGGCCCAGCTTTCTATGCCTATGCGGCGCCGGAGCCGGTTGGCTTGGCAAAACAGCCGGTGCGTCCGGAAACAGCCTTTTACCACCCTGAGTTGAAGGAATTCATCTTAATGTATGACGACGTTCGCAGCTCACCGACGCCTGAGCGGACGTTGCTCGAATTCCTGCAAAGCACTTACGAAGCAGCCGCGTCGCTTGGTGGTTGGGACCGCGCAGCACTGGAAGTCACCCAGACTGCCGCATAAAGTGTACAGAAGCAAGGACCAGTGGATGAATTGCAAGGCCGGTCATACTCTATCCAGATTCAGAGGTCGAGGCACTTAGATATTTGCTTTCGTTTGGCCGGATGGAGAATTTTCGTTCTTGTCCCGATGCCTGCCGTACGAGCACAGCTATTGTTTCGGGAGCAATACCGGTTGCGCTCTCAAGTTTCCCATCGAGATCGGTAACCAGGCGAACTACACTGCTGGTCTGGTATAGAGGCTTGTCATTGAGACAGAGTTCCGCGCGTCCGGAAACATATTTTATTGCGGCAGTGCGAGTGGGTGTGATTTGCAAACGATAGCTTGAACGAGAGTCGTGACCCTCCGGGCGCACGTTCCATTCCAGACTGTTTCCAACACGGCGAACGCCACATAGCCGCCAGGTGAAATCAAGGGAGACAAGCGCGGCCGGCGAATAGTCGCCGCTATCAGCGGTATAGGTTCCGTCGAGCGGGTCTATCTGCTGCAAGAACTTGGACTGCCGCAAGATTGCGCCTACCCATTGCTGCATGAGATGGGCAAGATCGGCCGCTTTCCCGTAGTGCTCCATCCAACGTGGCGCTCGTAGGGCGGTAAGTGCTTGGGATGCTCCTCCCCAGGAATTACGCGGAATGGGACGTACGAAAGCCGGATCATCCAAGGCAATCGAAGGCAGAGGATATGGCACCCCAAACGCCTTCGGATTGTGGATTTCGCGCTCGTATATTGCGTCGAAAAGCTTCTGGTCCACTACGTATTCTCCGAGTACGCGGCTAATGACATCACTGCGAACCCGCACAAAGTGATTCTGAGCGTCGAGATCGTAAAACGCGGCGTCGTCTGGGGCGTAGAGCTTATCCAGGATGGCTGTCTGGATCGCAGCTGCGTCTTCGAGCCACCGGTCAGCTTCAGAATTCTTTCCCAAGGCGCGAGCCATCACAGCGAGCGCCACTCGTCCACCGTACGCGGTTGCCGAAAGATCGGGGCACACGCGGGGCAGAGAGGGGACAGATGGGCACTTGCGCGCATCCCCTTCAGGGCAACGATTGGGAATTCCGGACCAACGCGGGCTGTTGTCATGTCCTGTATCCCAGGTGCAGAAGCCTTCGCAGAGACCGTATGTCGAGTATCACGATAGCGGCGGAGCCACGCGTCCCAGCGGCCGCAGCCGAGATAGGACTTTTCCACAAGTTGGGAGTCTCCGGTCGCTTGCGAAAGTTCCCAGGCGGTTGCCGCAATCGGGACAACCATTTGAATTTGACCGAAGCCGACCACACTGGTCCGCGACCAGCAGGGAATTTGTCCATCTTCCTTTTGCAGAGCAAAGAACGCGGGTGATTGTTGCGGGCGACATCTGGGCGCACTTCTGAGTAAACGAGTCCCTCGTGGGGAGCGCACTCCAGCCAGATTCCGCCATAATTGCTGCCTTCAATTAGTACGTGCTCAGCGTAGCCCGATACGGCTGTAGTGTTACGGGCCAGAACCTCGAGCGCACCCGCGTAGGTATTCTGGTATTTCGAAGCGCTGGTCTCGAATGAGATACGAGAAGCTGATTTCGTCGTTGATTGATCCGTAGCCTGCGCCGCCTTCGCGACAGCCCTCAGTGTCCGAGGCAAGACCCGAGGCAAGACCGCGACACTCGCAATGGTTCCGGAATTCGCGAGAAATTTACGCCGTTTCATGATGCAGCCGAGTGGAGTTTCTGGTCAGAAGTTCAAGCGGTTGCTTATTGCCTCGGTTCGGTCGGGGAAGTCCCGGCTGCCGAAGCTGCGGAAGTCTCTCACGTCGCGGAGCGAAAAGGCGGCGGTGTTCTTGCCCGCGGTCACGCGGAAAAGATCCACGCCGTCCACATCCTGCAACCAGAAAGCGGGACGCTCATCCGGCTTTGCCGTGGCAACCTCAATATTGCTGAACTCTATATTCCGCGCATGGCGCACGAAGAACCCACGAGCTGGTAGAGTGCCAAACATAGTCGCTTCCGGATAACTGCTTTCCTTCTCCGGCGGCTCGAGCTCGGACCACTCCTTTGTGCCGCCTCCGAGCTGATGGAGATACACGTTCGAAATCTTAATGTCCTGAATCACACTTCCGGGGACCCCACTAATAATAGAGGGATACTCTGCGACCGCATTTGAACTAACGATGTCGCTAAGAATAACTCGCTTGATTGCTCCCGGTGACACGGCCTCAGGGCCCCGCATGCGCCTTCCCAATCGAAGAAATATGGGCGAATGCACCATGTTGCGCATGGTGAGGTCGCTTATGGTGATGTCCTCTACCAGCCCGCCATCTACAGTCTCCAAGGCCAGGCCACGGCAGCTTTCAAATACGCAGTGTGAGATGGTGATGTTTTTGAACCCGCCATTTGATTCGGTACCGCACTTGATTCGGCCAATCGGCGGTCGCGAGCCTTGGGGATAGTGCATTCGCTTGAAGGTTCCATTCAGCAGGGTGCCGTAGTCGTAGATTCCCGTAACGTAACAATTGCTGATGGTGACATTCTCCGTGGCTCGCGCATAGCCCAGCGCGAAGGAACTCTTGGGGCAAATAGCGTCGTCCCACGGCGAATTCACCGTGCAGTTGGATACATGCACATTCCGGCAGCAATCAATGTCAATGCCGTCGCGATTTGTATCAATCTTGAGGCCGTCGATCAGTAAATTGTCCACGCCAGTCAACAGGATGGCGAAGTGCCCGCAAGCGAGCATGGAGAAGTCGCGAAAAGTAACATTCCGGCAGTTCTTCAGGGCTATCGCCTTGTTGCCCACACCGGGACTCTCAGCCCGCGGCAACTCATTTGCCTCGCCACGGCTTAGACCCTTTCCCCAAATGAGCCCGGGACCAAGGATGCTTACGTCGTGCAGGTCCTCGCCCCAGAGCAAGCTATTGCGCCAGTGATTGTGGCCAAAGTCCTGGAACTTTTCCCAGGGCTGGGGCGGGCCAGCTGGATCATAGCCACCCGTAGTTGTCCCTTCGGGCGGGACATCGACAGCGAGAATTGTGGCGCCAGCATCGAGGTAAAGAGAAACCGAACTCTTCAAGCGAATAGAGGCGCAAAGATAGGTCCCGGCGGGAAAATACAATGTACCGCCGCCAGCCGTGGCAATTTCCTCGATGGCTCGATTAATTGCGGGGCTGTCTATCGTCTTGCCGTCACCCGTCGCGCCGAAGCTTCGGACATCATGGATGACCGGAACCGGCGTGGGCGGACCCGACGCTTGTGCTCTTGAAGTTGATTGTGGAACTGACGTGAGTCCCGAAGCCGAGCCAATTCCCACGGCCAAAGTTCCAGTCAAAAAATTCTTTCTGGTGATTCCATTGGGAGACAAATTTCCTCCAAAATCAAGAAAAAGAAACCGCGCCTCGGGGATTAGACGATCCCGCCAGAGTTTAACAAACCCGCATCCAGCTTGCCGAAAAAGGGGACACAACCGCGCGCGTTACGCCTTATAATCAGTGCCTCTTGAGGAATATTGCGAGGCTTCCGATGACCAGAGCCGAGATGATCAGAGCGATGACCAAAGCTATCCTTTCGCTGATCGCCGTTTTCCTTTTCTGCGCAGGCTCATGCTTGATGGCTTTTGCGCAGAATGACGGCCGGCTGCATCTGCCGCCCCTGGCCGAGCACAGCCAGGGCATGGGCAACACACCCGTGAAAACGGCGGACGACATCCAGCAAGAGCGGCTAATGAAAATGCGCGAACTGCGCCACGAGGAAATCCGGCGCGACTCGGAGAAGCTTTACCAACTTTCCGGCGAGTTGAAGGACTATCTTGATAAGAACGGCTCTGTCATTCTGTCGATGGACATGATCAAAAAGGCCGAGACCATCGAGAAGCTGGCCCACGGCATTAAACAGAAGATGAGAGATCAATAGCAGAAAACTGCGTCCGTTCAAACTCTCATTCCTTCATGCAAGTTGCTGACGTTATTGCGCTGGAGGCGAACTGACTGGAACTTTGGATGCAACATCTTCGTCGGTCTTTTGGTGCAGTTCAGCGGCCTTCTTAAATTCGATCTGCGCCGCTTTGGGGTTCCCCGTGGAGTTATATAAGCGCCCGAGTTGATAATGCACGTCTGGCTGCGATGGATCAAGGCGTTCCGCACCGCGTAGCATCAGAAGCGCCTCTTTGTATTGCTTCTGTTGCGTGAATATCGATCCTAAGTCGAGATATGTGATGCGGTTTGTGCTCTCTAATTTCACCGATCTCTGCAAGAGAGTCTTCGCCTCGTCAAGATTGTTCTTCTTAAGTTCAATGTCACCCAAGTATGCCAGCGCCTGTGCGTGTTTCGGATCAAGCGCCAGCTCGGCGTTGAACTCCCGTTCAGCCCCCGGGTATTGATTGAGCTTCCAGTAGAGGTATCCAACTCCAAAATGAACGTTCGGCTCCTTGGGCGCGATCTCAGCGGCGCGCTGAAACTCTGAGAGCGCATCTTGAGTTTTGTCCAAGCCATCGAGCGCTTCTCCCATGAGCACGTGTGCGGCCGCTGAGTCGGGATTTTGTTCAAGAATTTTCCGGAACTCCTCCGCCGCGCAGGGAAACTCTTTCGCGTTCAGGCAGCTCTGAGCAAGCATTTGCCGCAGCTCGGTGTTGGCTGGTTCCGCCTCTAAAGTCAGTTTGAGGTGTTGCACCGCTGCAGGAAACTGCTTTGCCGCATAGTAGCTGATGCCGAGCAGTGTGCGTGCCTGCTGGTTGGAAGGTTCGGCGGCCAGAACAGATTCGAATGGAGCAATGGCCGCGCGAAAATGACCTTGCTTGAACTCGGCAAGTCCTAGATTGAGCGAGATGCCCGGCAATTTGGGATTGAGGGCAAGCGCCGTGCGATAAGCCCGCACAGCCTCGGCGTATTTCTCGAGTCTCGCAAGATCCAGCCCCAAACTGGCAAAGGCGCCAGCGTCGTGAGGGTTTGCTTGGGTTACGGCGCGCCAGGCACGGACAGCTTCCTCCGCCCGTCCTTGCTGCTCGAGCGCAAGGGCATCCGCGGGCGTTGGTGCCTGCGCAGTGGCAAAACTCTGGATCAACAGTGAGAGGATGGCAATTCCTCCGTTTCTCACAAGCGAGCTGGCGAGCTTACACATGCTGAACGGAAACTGCGAAAGCGAACTGGATGCGATCAAATGCTATGGTACCAGCCCGTTTTGCATCACTGCAGCAGTCGTGCGTGGCCCGACCAATCACACATTGCTCTGAAAAGAAAAGCTGGCGCCAGGTTCGGCGCCAGCTTCATTCATACGTTGTTCGAGAAGGTCAGAAAATAACCTTCGCGCCCAGCTGGAACACACGCGGATCGAAGGCAGAGTTGACTTGACCTGCGCCCGAAACAGCCGTAGCCGCGGCGGAGGAGGAACCACGCAGAACGGTCGTGTTCACACCGTTGAACTGCGTGTGGTTGAAGGTGTTGAAGGTCTCCGCGCGCAGTTCGAAGTGAAGCCGCTCGCCTGCCGCGAAGGTCTTGAACATGGCCAAGTTCCACTGATCGCGTCCCGGGCCACGCAAGGCATTGTGCCCTAGATCGCCCCAGGTCGGAACCGTGGTGCCGGGCAAGTAAGCAGGTGCGAACGCCGACGGGTTGAACCACTGCAGGACGCTCTGGTGGCTGCTGGGGGATATTATGCTCGTCTTAGGATAGGAGACAGAGCCACTAATATTAGGCCGCACCCCCTGCCCACAGCTTGAAACGATGGAGCAAACTGTAGTTCCGGTGTACCCGATATTAAGCGGCAACCCGGATTCCATGGTAACAATGCCTGTCACCTGCCATCCCCCGAGAGTTCCCTTGAGCATATGGTTCGAACTGTTCCGGAAAATGGGAAGGTCATAGACGAAATTAACGAATGCTACATGCGTACGGTCAAGCGCCCCGGGGCCTTGATCGAACTGCCATCCCGCGTAGGGGTTCGAGATTCCGTCCAGATCGCCTCCATCGCCATTCGCCGCCGTAGGATCGATGGCCTTGGCATAGGTGTAAGCCGCATGCAGCTCCAACCCCATCCGCAGGTGGGAACGTAATTCCACCTGCAGCGAGTTGTAATGCGAGTTCTCGCCGTTCTGGTAGATCACCAGGTTATGGTACCCAGGGTACTGAAGAATGGTGTTGTATTGAGCTGGGTTTGATGGAGCCCAGAGACTTGGCAGAGCGCTGAAGGCGGGAAGGTCAATGTTCTGGGTGTAGCTTTCCTGATGACCTTCGTTACCAACATATGCCACCGAGACAACCGTCTGCGAGCTTAGCTGCTGCTGAATTCCACCGCTGTACTGGTAGGTTATCGGGTTCTTGTACCGCTTGGGATTCAAGGCCGTCTGGCTGTTCACTGTGATGGGCAGGCTTGCCGTGGTGATCGTCGTGTTTGTCTGATCGACTCCAACATGCGGATCCAATAGAGAAATGTTGGGTATCGTCGTGTTGGCGGTAAACAGGTTCTCCGCGCCCGCCGACTGGTACATGTCATTGCCCTGGATGCGCTCAAAGAAGGCGCCAACTCCAGCGCGAACCACCGTCTTGCCGTTGCCGGTTAGGTCATAAGCGAAACCCACGCGTGGGCCCCAGTTATTCCAGTGATTAGAAACCAGGGCGCCTGTAACTCCATTTTTGCCGGCAATCCCGAGCCCGTTGGCGTACGAGAGCAACCCATTCAGAGCCGGCACGCCGGGGGCTAGAAAAGGATTAACGGAACCGCAGAGCGGATTAGGTTGCCCGCCCACTAGGGGGGTGCCAGCACCAGAACAGATCTGGGTTCCGCTAGCATTCGCAAAGCCGTTGCCTCCGGCAACCGGCGCGCCATTAGGAAACGCTGCCGCAGCTCCAGCCGCGTTCCACAGATTGGGATACCAGTTCGACGCCTTGTTGTTGATCTCGGCTGTATGCGGGATTCCATCCCACCGCAGGCCGAGGTTCAGGGTCAAGCGGCGCGTGGCACGCCAGTCATCCTGGACATAAGCCGCCCAGGAAACGCTGTTCCAGTGGCGCGTGTCTTCTGTCGCAGCTTCGCTGTACTGGTTGGACAGTCCGAGCAGGAAATCAGCGAAATCGTAGCCGGTGAAGCTTCCGTTGAACTGAAAGTTCCCTTCCGGACTCACCTGCAGTGGCTGAGCTTTACGGAAGTTCGCCCAGCTGCCACCCATCTTGAGCTGGTGCGCTCCCTTCGTCCACGACACGTCATCCCGAATCTGGTAATCATCGGCGGTGTTGATCCACGGATTCCAGTTGTTGTTAAAGTTAGCTCCCGTTTGGTTAGCCAGCTGGATGATGGGAAGAACCTTCGTCGAAAAACCAAAAATCTTGTTCTGTTGAAACTTGGTTTTCGTAAGGTCGAATAAGCCGGAAGGAACCATGTTGATCCGATTCCCGTCGTAATTGAAGGCTATCTCGTTCAGCAAACGTGGGCTAATGGTGTGAACTGCATGAATCACGGCGCTGTAGGACGGATTTCCAAACGTGTCCTGAGCGGTCGGTACGTTGGCGCCACTCCAACGGGTCGGTACGTCAACTTGCGAAATCTGCTCGGAGATCCAGTGTCCGTAGACTGACATTTTGCTGTTGAATGTGTGATCGACACGAGCGATTTCTTCTTTCACACTGGTGGGCGCCTTTGCAGATCCAGCAAAAACGTCCCCGCTGGTCGGTGCGGGGAAAATGCCTCCGTAAGGACCACCCGCGGTCAGGAGTGCCGTGGCGTTCGGATCGATCAAGTCAGAAGGAATGGTGTTGTTGGGGAAGGGCTGCCCAGACTGTAGTCCGTCGGCCTGGTACCTAGCCACTAACGCGCTGGACAAGTTGGCAAAATTGGGGACGTGAACTGTGCTGGCATTTAGTCCAGGAAATTGGACGGCGTCAGTTAGATTTCCACCATAGGTTGTGGGCAATGGAACGACTCGGTTCGCAGGCTGATTGCCAGTAACTAGTCGGCGCCATTCCATGTTGTAAAAGAAGAACGTCTTCGGATTGTCGGTGTGGTGGAAGGTGACCGGCCCGCCGACATTGAATCCCCAGAGGTTGAAGCGGAGCTCGTTGACGGGATTATGTACGCCGGTGGGATTTCCATTCGCGTCGTATTGATTTACTGGATTGAAGTAGTTGCGTGCATTGAGATAGTCATTGCGTCCAAACCACCATGCAGACGCATGGAGCTTGTTGGTCCCTGACTTAACCACTGACGTGACTGTTGCGCCTGACGTAAGGCCGTATTCGGCGCTGTAATTGGAAGTCTTGACGCGAAACTCACCGATAGCATCTTGCGACGGAATGACGATCGAACCTTGCGCGCCGCCGCGGTCGTCAGCTTCAGCGCCATCGATCGTGTAAAGAGAATGCATTGTCCGTTGGCCGTTGAAACTGACGTTGCTATCGCCGCCCATGGGAGTTGGGTTTTGAAAATCTACCTGCATGCTGCTGGCGCCTGGTGTCAGATTAACCAGCGAGTAGAAGCTCCGGCCATTCGTCGCAAGCTGGGATAACTGAGTCCCTGTAATGACGGTGCTGACCTCGTTGGAATCTGACTGCACTGCCACGGGAGCGGCCTCAACTGTTATGGTCTCTTGCGCGCCGCCTACTTGCATTTGAAAATCTACACGGGTGCGGTCGCCGACGTTAAGTACAAGATTTTTTCTCTCGGTAACCTTAAATCCCTGTGAGGTTGCCTTGACGGAGTAGTGGCCAACGCGAAGACTCGGGACCACGTATTGGCCGACGTCGTTGGTGGTGGTTTGGTTCACCAGTCCGGTATCGGCACTTGTGATCGTGATCGAAACATTGGGAACCGCGGCTCCGGATGGATCGGTTACGGTTCCTACGAGCGTCGCGTCTTGGGCGAATGCTTGGAATGTGGCGGCCAATACGAGCGCGCTAATAACCGTCAGCCAACGCAGGCTGCGGCTTTTAGCGGCAGAGATCGGGTTCTCGGCATACAGGGACGAAAATTTCACAACCACCTCCAAAGGATGATTCCAGGACCATCGGGCTAAACTAACGAAATAGTTGTTAGGCAAAACTAATTATCTAAAAGCTTTTAGGACAAGTGTTCGGATACTGTCAAGCAAAATCGTTAATAGTCGGGGCAAATATAGTTGCTGATGCGTGAGGCGCTTGGCGCAAACCTATAGTGGGGTGGAAGTTAGAATTTTCTTGGGCGGGATTCGGCAGAATGGAATCGAACCCTAGTGGTCATGCCTCTTACGCGTGAAATTCCACCAAGTGGTCTGCAGTCTTAACTCGCGAGTGACTCGTCCTTCGGTCAAGGAGATCCAATTCAAGTTGACACCGGTGGAGTTCAACAGTATTGAATTGAACCTGCAACACTTTGCGGAGTCCAATGTTTTCGTGTGTTCGCTACGGCTGCTCGTCAGTGAATTGCAGAGCCTGGGCTCTTGCAGCTTTGGTTGTGGCGTCATTGAACGCACAGACACCCGGCAACTCTGATATCAGAGACGCGCAACAAGCGACTCTCGCCCAGCGGGAGAAGCAGGCTCGCAGTGGCGCAATTCACTTCGAGTACCAACCGATCGCTTTTCAGCTAGAAACTGACGAAACCCCTGAGCGTCACGCGCCCGAAACCATGGCCGGCGGAGTGGCCATTTTTGACTACAACAATGATGGCAAGCTGGATATTTTCTTCACGAATGGCGCCGACATCCAGACTCTTCGCAAGAGTTACCCGGAGTATTCCAATCGGCTCTTTGAAAACGATGGCAACGGCCACTTCAAGGACGTAACGGAAAAAGCTGGACTCGCGGGTACGGGCTATGACATCGGCGTAGCCATCGGCGACTACGACAACGACGGGCATGAAGACATTTTCCTGACCGGCGTCCACCGAAACACTTTGTATCACAACAATAGCGACGGCACGTTCACCGATGTGACTGCGAAGGCCGGCCTCAACAAACCTGATCCGGAGTATGGCCCGCTCTGGTCAGTGGCGGCAGCCTGGGTGGACGTCAACAATGACGGCCTGCTCGACCTTGTGGTGATCAATTATCTCCGCTGGGACTTCAATCATGAGCCCATTTGCGATAGCGGAGGCCATCGCGACTACTGCCATCCGAAGATGTACAAGCCAACCCCGAATCAGTTGTTCATAAATAATGGAGATGGCACCTTCCGCGATGCCTCGCGTGAGGCCGGATTCAGGGAGCATCTCGGTAAAGGCATGGGAGTGGCCGCGGCAGACCTCGACCTTGACGGCAAGATGGATCTGTTCATCACCAACGACAAGCTTTTCAATTCCTTCTTTCACAATAAGGGCGGCGGCAGGTTTGATGAGATTGCCTTCAACGCAAACGTCGCCTTGCGGGAAAACGGCGAGTTCATTTCAGGCATGGGCGTTGACTTTCGCGATCTCGATAACGATGGCTTGCCTGACCTGTGCTTGGTCGCGCTCGACAATGAAACGTTCCCGATTTATCGGAACACCGGAAAGGGCGGCTTCGAGGAGGTTACTCAGTCGAGCGGCATGACCCTGCTGACCCTTCCAATGGCTGGCTACTCTCCAACCATTGCCGATTTCGACAACGACGGATGGAAAGACATCTTTGTTTCACGGGGCCACGTTCAGTCTCTCTTGTCAGCACCGCGCCTCATGATCGAACAGCCGAATACAGTCTTTCGCAATCTGAGGAGCATGCGCTTTGCAGCTTTGACTGCCGAAGCCGGACTTACCTCTCGTCCTCCGTCTCGGCACCGCGGATCTGCGGTTGGCGACCTGAACGGCGATGGGCGTCTGGACGTGGTGGTGAGCGCAATTCACGGGCCTGCGGAAATCTGGATGAATGATAGTCCCAACGCCAACCACTGGCTTGAGATCAAGCTGCAAGGGACCCGCAGCAACCGTGATGGTATCGGCGCAAGGATAAAGGTGGTCACTGCCAATGGCGCACAATACAACCATATGACCACCAGTGTGGGATATGCCTCGTCGAGCGCCGGGCCCGTGCATTTTGGTCTAGGGTTGAACCAATCTGCAGACCTCGTGGAAATCCATTGGCCATCCGGCATCGTGCAAAGGCTTCTAAACGTTGCAACAGACCGTGTAGTAAGGGTCATCGAGACATCCCAGTAGCTTCAGACGGGGAATGCGCGCAGTCATTGAGACACGCTGTACAGCCGTAGACGATAGGTTCGAATCTCTCGAGGATCCATGGTTAGTTGTCTTCCTTGGTTGCTCTGATCCCCGTTTAGTCTGGCAGAGACAACCCATTCCGATCCGGCTTTCGAGACTTGTTCAATGCTCGCGATACCGGCGATTTGGTTATCCGTGTCGGGGTCCCTACTCATCTTCACGGTCAGACCGCTGCCCACGACAATGAACTCATCGGGCCGGGACTCCAGCAAGAGCATGGCGCCGTCGTCCGCCAGCAACGTGCCTGTTTTCCACGCCCGCGACAACGATGCCTCAAAAAGATACCCGCCAAGTGAGACTGACTGTGCGGCGCGTGGGCTATCAGCATGGAGGACCACTCCTCGGGTGCGCCCAGCGCTTTGCGCCGTTGCGAGCATGTCGTCCAAGCTGGAGAGCTCTGCATATGCTTGCATGATTGCCGGCTTGGGATCAGTTGAACTTGCCGGAGCATGCAGGCTGTCGATGCCGAAGGGACAGAACCCGAAGGCGCTCGCGGCCCCGTAAGCATACAGCGCGTTGTAAGGGGCGCTTTCAATCCTTGCTTCCGGAATGAAGATCGGATTGCCGTGGGTCTGATACCGTCTGACCCAATACTCGAATTCCGGCCAATAGATATCCGGAGAGTAGAAGTCAATGGCCGGCGCGACCGCGCGGTACACCTCGAGATAGTAGGGATGTGGTCCCCCACTCGGGTACTCCCCAGGCCGCTCCATGAGGGATGGGAGTTGCGCGTTCACGTACATGGGCAAGGCGTATTGCCTCTTTCCCGCCTGGGCGACTGCGTCGATATAGGTCGCGTATCGCCAAGCCATGAAGACCTCGGAGGCGGCTTCCCCGAACACTTCGCGCCAGGTGCTGCCCTGCGGGTTGAAGTGAGCTCCGAGTTCCGATGAAAGCTCGGCTCGCTTTGCGAGGAGCTTTTGGATGAGTTCCCGCGGAACGGGGCCAGCAAACTGCCTGGTGGCTTCCGGGCTGCGGTCTCTTCCCGGGCCGAGATAGCCCACTTCGTTCTCAACCTGCACCATCAGGACAGTCTGCTGCTCCCGGTCTTTCTCGCGGAGATGACTCATCAGCGCCGCAAAGGCGCGGCTGTCCAGACGGAGCGTCTGGTCCCGA
>Ga0137379_10000778_pt1 | contig 28754 bp, 27 predicted proteins | sample SagtaG_18_FD_104812 | JGI IMG/M metagenome (GOLD analysis project Ga0137379, IMG submission 104812) | Vadose zone soil microbial communities from Sagehorn Ranch, Mendocino, California, USA - Sage2_L_80_16 metaG | ecosystem: Environmental > Terrestrial > Soil > Vadose zone | place: USA...
AATCCACGCTGATGTGCGCCGAGGAGCCCAGGCCGAAGGAGCCGTAGGAGAGCGAGCCGGGTTTGGCTTTCGCCAGCGCCACGAATTCCTGGAAGGTGTTCGCGGGAACCGAAGCGTGCACAGCGATGACCCACGGGAAACGCACCAGCACCGTGATCGGCGTGAAACCTTTCAGGCCGTTGTAGGGGAGGTTCTTGTACAGGTGCGGGTTGATCACGAACGAGGAGGCGTCGGAGACGAGCAGCGTGGCGCCGTCGGGCGCCGACCTCGAAACATACTCGGCGCCGACGATCTGATTCGCGCCCGGGCGGTTCTCGACCAGCACCGGCTGCCCCCAGATTTCCGAGAAGCGCGGCGCCAGGGCGCGCGAAAAGGCGTCGGTCGCGCCGCCCGGCGAAGTCGGCACGACGATCTTCACCGGGCGCGAGGGGAAGGTTTGCGCCGGCGAGAGGAAAGGCGCTGCAGCGAGCGCGGCGGTGACGAACGCGAGCAAGCGCACCGAAATTCCGGACACCCTGAGATCCTCCGTTGTGCGCGCTTATTGTAGTTCAGGCCTAGGCCGAGCGGTCCCGGCTGTCGCCCAGCCGAGACCGTGAATTTGTCACGCTGCTGGCGGTCATCCCAGGCCCGGAATTTGCGTTAAAACAAGGTAGGGGCTCGAAAAATCCGACTCGGGTTTTTGGAGAGCCCCTACCGGGTTTTGCCCGATTGGCCCGGTGGCGAGGCGACGGTAGCCTAGTGATCGAACGGAACCGAAAAATGCGACAGATCGTGAATCTGAATCCGCAGCTCAGCCGCGTCGAAGCGGAACTCTCGGCCCGCATCTGGGCGGTGTTCGGCAGCTTCCCCGATCTCTGCGGCTTTTCGCTCCAGGACAAGACCGGCTTGCCCGACTACATCGATGCCTCCAGCCTGCGGGACGAGCTTTTCGTCACGGAGCTCGGCTTCTCCGCTCCGGTCAGCGAGATGGAATACGACGAGGCCTACAAGCTGATCACCGAAGCCGTCGCGGACATCGTGTCCGAACGGCCCGAGGCCTTGGAGCTGTTGCGCGGGCGCACTTTCGCGAGGACGCTCCACTAGCGACGTTCGTCCGTCTCCCCTGGTAGAGCAGCGATACCGCGGATCTCGGCAACGTTTCCCTTCTCGGATTCTGCGGCCTTGCCGGGGCGCGCCCGCGAGCCGGTCGCCCCTTATAATCCTCGCTTCTGCCCGAGGAGAGAGGCCGCATGACCCGATACGCCGCACAGTCCCGCCGCCGAATGCTCTGCGCTCTGGCTGCGGCGGCCGTCTCGCCGTTCGCGCTCGCACAGGGGCTCTCCAAGCGCCCGGTGCGGATCGTCGTTCCGTTCACGCCCGCGGCCGGGCCGGACATCGTCGCGCGCTTGCTCGCGCCCCGGCTGCAGGCGCGCTGGGACCAGCCGTTCTTCGTCGAGAACAGGCCCGGCGCTTCGGGCACGATCGGTACCGAGATCGTGGTGAAGTCGCCGCCCGACGGCCATACGCTCATGGTCGGACCCGCGTCGATCGTCACCGCGCCGCATCTCTATCCGAAGATCTCCTATGACGTGGTGAAGGACCTCTCCGCGGTCACGAACGTCGGCTCGACGAGCCTCGCGCTCGTGGTGCACAAGTCGGTGCCCGTGGGCACGGTGCGGGAGTTCATCGCCTGGGTGAAGTCGCAGCCCGGCAAGCTCAACTACGGTTCTCCGGGAAACGGCACGCACCATCACTTCTGCATGGAGTTGCTCAAGCTGCAGGCGGGCCTGGACATCGTGCACGTGCCCTACAAGGGTTCGGCGCCCGCCGAGAACGACTTGATCGCGGGCGTCATTCCCACCATGTTCCTGCCGGTCCACGTCGCGCTTCCGAAGATCAAGGCGGGCCAGATCAAGGTGCTCGGCGAGAGCCTGAAGGAGCGCCATCCGTTGTTTCCGGACATTCCCTCGCTGCACGAGCAGGGCGTGACCGGCTACGACGTGGATCTGTGGATCGGCGTGTGGGCCCCCCCGGGAATGCCCGCCGACCTCCTCGCGAAATACAACTCGGAGATCCGCGCGATCGTCGCACTGCCGGAAATGCGCGAGCAGCTCGCGAGCCAAGGCCTGGTGCCGAACACCGGCACGCCCGAGCAATTCGCCAAGCTCGTCAAGGACGATTTCGAGAAATGGGGGAAGGTGATCCGCGACGCGAAAATCAAGGCGGACTAGATGAAGTCCATCGAAACGGTGGGAATTCTGGGCCTCGGCAAGATGGGGTGTCCGATTGCCGTCCGGATCGCCGGCGCGCGCGGAGTTGACGCCGTCCGGCAAGCTCGGCTACTTTGGCGTAGTTTCCCGGAAACGGCTCGATCAGGGGCCCCCGGGTCGGCGGCCAACCGGTTCAGAATCGGAGGAGATATGGGTACGTACAGCATTTCGACATGGCAGCTGCTCGTCCAGTTCTTGATCGTGTTGTTTCTCGTCGTGGCCGTCTTGGGCCTAGCGGTGGGACTCGGGCTCATCGCTTCCAGCCCGAGAATCGTGGGGTACTTCCACACGCTGAACCGCTGGGTGTCCACCCGCCACCTCCTCAGGCCGGTCGAGGTGCCCGTCGATACGGAACGGGCGACGCACCGGCATCATCGCTGGCTCGCCGCAGGCTTTGTCCTCGGCGGGATCGTCTCGATTTTCGGCCTCTTTGCAGGGCTCGACCCAACCGCCGTCGGCTCGGCGTTCGCCACAAAGCGTTTCGCGCCCGTCGTCGCCGTCGGCGTGGAAAGCGCAAAGTGGGTTCTGATCGCGGGTAGCGCGCTCGGCGTCGTGGTCGGCGCGATGCTGCTCTTCTATCCGAACGCGGAGAGCGCGCTCGAAAGATTCGCAAACAAATGGGTGTCGTCCCGCCGCGTGACTCGAAGCTGGGACGACATGCACATGAACCTGGACGCACTTGTCGAGGCCCATCCCAAGCCCGCCGGCTGGATCATCACCTGCACTTCGGCGGCGGCGGTGATTTGCGCGGCCATCATGCTGGCGCGCTACTACTGAGAGGGCGGATCGCGATTCTCCGGGCTGCCCTCGCGGCTGCGCCCGGCGCGCGCCTCCCCTCCGTGAAGCCCAGGACGGTCGCGATACTGGAGAGCCGGCTTGGCCGACAGCTCGCCGACCTCGTCGCCAAACACGGAGGGCGGCCATTGCTCGCGCCGGCGCTCGCGGAGGTGCCGGACGTCGACGACGCCACGATCAGGCGGCTGGTCATCGGGCTCGAGTCGCGCCCGCCCAAAGCGGTGATTTTTCAGACTGGAGTCGGCACGCAGGCGCTTTTTGCCGCGACCGATTCTCTGGGGATGACGCCGAAGCTTCTCGGCCTGCTGGCGAACTGCGTCGTGGTTGCGCGCGGGCCCAAGCCCACTGCGGCGCTTCGCTCGCGCGAAGTGCGCATCGATCGCAGCGCCAAGGAGCCCTATACGACCGTCGAGGTGCTGGAGTCGCTCGAGGACCTGTCGTTCCGGGGCGAATGCGTCGTGGTCCAGCGTTACGGCGAGACCAACGTAGAGCTCGAAAAAGCGCTGCGGGCGAAGGGCGCGGAAGTCTTGGAAATACCCACCTACCGCTGGGCGCTCCCTGAGAACAGCGGGCCGCTCGCGGAGCTGATCGACGCGCTCGAGCGCGCGCAGGTCGACGCTACCGTGTTCACCAGCGCGTCGCAGGCGCACAACCTGTTCGCGCTCGCCCAAAAACTCGGCAGAGAGGGCCCGCTCGCGGGCAACTTGAGCCGGACGCTCGTCGCTTCCATCGGTCCGGTGTGCAGCGCGGCGCTGCGCGAGCACGGCGTGAAAATCGCCCTGGAGGCAAGCCCCCCGAAGCTCGGGCCGCTGGTGGCGGCCCTCGACCGGGCCCTGTCCGAGTAAGGCGTTCCCGCTGCTGCACCGCGCAAACTGATACAATGCGCGACTCTTTTGCGCATTCCGCCTGAATGTCTCGTTCCATCCGCAACCTCGCGATCATCGCCCACGTCGATCACGGCAAAACGACGCTCGTCGACAAGCTGCTGCACCAGTCCGGCACGTTCGCCGCTCACCAGCACATCGCCGAGCGGGTCATGGACTCCAACGATCTCGAACGCGAGCGCGGCATCACTATCCTCGCGAAGAACACCGCCGTCGATTACGAGGGCGTGCACATCAACATCGTCGACACGCCCGGCCATGCCGACTTCGGCGGCGAAGTCGAGCGCTCGCTCTCGATGGTGGACGGCGTGCTGCTCCTCGTGGACGCGGTCGAAGGTCCGATGCCGCAGACGCGCTTCGTCACGCGCAAGGCGCTCGCCCTCGGCCTGAAGCCGATCCTGGTGGTGAACAAGATCGACCGTCCCGGCGCGCGGCCCGACTGGGTGGTGAACGCCACCTTCGACATGATGGACAAACTGGGGGCTTCCGAGGACCAGCTTGATTTTCCGGTGGTGTATACCTCGGCGCTGCTGGGTACGGCAACGCTGGAGCTGGCGCAGCCCGGCCCAAACATGCGCGCCCTGTTCCAGACCATCCTGACGCGCGTTCCCGCGCCCAAGGGCGACCCGGACGGAGCGCTGCAGCTGCAAATCAGCAATCTCGACTATTCGAGCTACGTGGGGCGCATCGGCATCGGTCGCATTGCCCGAGGTCGGCTCAAGCCCGCGCAGGAGGTGCTCGTTCTGAACGGCGACAAACCACCCGTGAAGGCGAAGGTCAACCAGGTCATGGGATTCCACGGCTTGGAGCGCATCCAGATGGAAGAAGCGGTTGCCGGGGACATCGTGCTCGTGACCGGCGTGGAGGAGGTCGGCATCGGCGTCACGCTCGCCGACCTTGAGCGGCCCGAGGCCCTGCCTCTGCTGAAAGTGGACGAACCCACGCTCACCGTGAACCTGCAGGTCAACACCTCGCCGCTCGCCGGGCGCGAAGGCAAGTTCGTCACCAGCCGCCAGCTGCGCGAGCGCCTGGACCGCGAGCTGCAAGCGAACGTCGCGCTGCGCGTCGAGGAAACTGCGGATGCCGACGTGTTCCTGGTCTCGGGACGCGGCGAGCTGCACCTCACCATCCTGCTCGAGAACATGCGCCGAGAAGGCTACGAGCTGGCCGTGTCGCGACCGCGCGTGGTGATCAAGGAAATCGACGGGGTGAAGTGCGAGCCGTTTGAAATCCTGACCGTGGACGTCGAGGAGCAACACCAGGGTGTGGTGATGGAGGCGCTGGGCGCCCGCCGCGGCGACCTTGTCGACATGATCCCGGACGGTCGCGGCCGGGTGCGGCTCGATTACCGCATCCCGGCTCGCGGGCTGATCGGCTTCCAGAACGAGTTCCTCAATCTCACCCGCGGCAACGGCATCGGAAGCCACGTGTTCGACGAATATGCCCCGATGAAGCCGGAGATTCCCTCGCGGCGCAACGGCGTGCTGATTTCGGGCGAGCAGGGCGAGGCGGTTGCCTATGCCCTGTGGAAGCTGCAGGAACGCGGACGCATGATGGTCAGCCCCGGCGACAAGGTGTACGAGGGCATGGTGATCGGCCTGCACAGCCGCGAAAACGATCTCGTCGTCAATCCTATTCGCGAGAAGCATCTCACCAACATACGTGCGGCCGGCAAGGACGAAGCGATCCTGCTCACTCCGCCGATCAAGCTGACGCTGGAGCTCGCGGTGGAGTTCATCGACGACGACGAGTTCATCGAGATCACGCCGCAGTCGATTCGCATCCGCAAGCGCCACCTCACCGACCACGGTCGCCGGCGCGCCGCTCGCGCCGAGCCCGGCACGGAAGTCACCGCGGTCTAGGCCATCCGGTATCGTTCTACCGCTTCCTCGTCCCAGGCCACTCCGGTTCCGGGCCCATCCGGAATCACCGCCGCGCCGTCCTCGATCCTGAGGGGTTCGGCGAGGATCGCGGCGGCCCAGTCCACGTACTCGAGGTAGTGGCATGTCGGCGTCACCGCGAGCAGGTGCGCGCTGGTCTCCGGGAAGAGGTGCGAGGACATAGGCAGCTTGCGCTCGGCCGCGAGGCTCGCGGCGCGCTGCCAGCCGGTGACCCCGCCGATACGCTCCAGATCCGGCATGACGAAATCGCAGGCTTTCGCCGCGACGGCCTCGGCCATCTGCTCGGGGAGCGAGAAGTTCTCGCCGATCTGAACCGGCGTCGCGAGCTCCCGGGCGAGCTCGGCGCATCCGCGGAAGTCGTCGTGGCGGATCGGCTCCTCGATCCAGGCGATGCCCTCGGAGTCGATCGCCCGGCCGCGCTCCAGGGCCTCGGCGAGGGACAGCGCCTGGTTGAAGTCGGCCATCAGCTCGACGCTGTCGGGAAGACGCTTGCGCGCCGCGCGCACCGCTGCGAGGTCGGCCGCGAGCGTCGGGTAGCCGAGACGCAGCTTCACCGCGCCGAATCCCCCTTCGAGGAGCCTTTCCGCTTCGTCGGCAACGGCCTCGGGGGCCATCAGCCCGAGGCCATTGCTGTTGTAAGCGCGGACGCGGCGCGGCGCGCCGCCGAGCAGCGTGACCAAGGGCTTGCCCGCCGCGAGCGCAAGCGCGTCCCAGCAGGCGACGTCGAACCCGGCCATCGCCATGCGCACGATGCCCTGCACCCCGATCAGCTTGAAGCGGCGCGCAAGCTTCGCCCAGAGATCGGCGGGGACGACGCGATCGCCCTTCACGCTGCGCTCGACTTCTCGGAGCATGGCCGCGATCGCCGGGGCCGCGGCCGGCAGATAGCAGAACAAATAAGAATGGCCGGTGACGCCTTCCTCGGTCTCGAGGTCGATGAGGAGGAGCGCCGCGCCGCGCAGCGTTCCAGCGCTGGTGCCGAGCGGCAGCTTCAGCGGCACCTCGACGCCGGTCGCGCGGATCGCGCGCAGCGTGAGCCGCGGCTCGCTCACGCGGGTTTTCCGCCCCCGGCGTACAGCGCGAGGATGTCCCACACCGCGCGGTTGGCCGGGGTCGGAACGCCGGCCACGGCGCCGAGCTGCACCACGCCGCCGGAGAGCCACGCAACTTCCAGCCGATTGCCGCGCTGAAGGTCGTGCGCCATGGAAGCGGCCATGTCGTCGGGAAGCCCATCGGCGCGAGCGAGGCAGGCGTCGGCATAGTCTGCGGGAAGGGCGATGCCCTGCGCGCGCCCGACCGCGACCACTTCGCGCATGATCTCGAGCAGGAAGGCGCGGGTGCGCGGATTCTTCCGGATCGGTCCTATGGTCGTGCGCACCGCGGCGGTGGTCGCCGACAAGCCCACGAGGAACACGTACTTCTCCCAGATCGCGCGGCGCACGTCGCCGGAGAGCTCCGAGGTCACGCCCGACCTGAGCAGCGCTTCGTGAAGGAAACGCGCGCGCTCGGAGGGCCTGCCGTCGTATTCGCCGAGCACCACGCGCTGCATCGCGCCCGTCTGGAGGATCACGCCGGGGCGCGCGATGCTCGTGCCAACGTAGCACACGCCGCCCATCACGGGCGCATCGCCCAACTCGCGCCGCAGGATGTCATCCTTGGTCACGCCGTTCTGCAGCGAGAGCACCCCGGTGCCGGGCTTGAGGAGCGGCTTCAACTGCCGGATCGCGGCCTCCGTGTCCCACAGCTTCACCGAAAGGATGACCAGATCTACCGGTTCGAGCGACGCGGGATCGTCGGTGGCGCGGACCGTGGGAATGCGGATGTCGCCGTGCGCTTCGCTTTCGATGGCGAGGCCGCGCTCGCGCATCGCGGCGAGATGCGCGCCGCGCGCTATGAAGCTCACGTCGTAGCCGGCGTGCGCGAGCCGCCCGCCGAAGAAGCCGCCCACTCCGCCCGAACCCATCATTGCGATCTTCATGGGTCGAATGGTAACCTGCCTCGTCCGAGGCAAAGGGGAATCATGAAGGCCCTCGTTTTTCGCATCGCCGCGCTCGTAGCGCTGGCGCTTTGCACGGCCGGGCCGCAGGCCGCGTTCGCACAATCCTGGCCGGCCAAGCCGGTGAAATTCGTCGTTCCGTATCCGCCGGGCGGCTCGACCGATCCCATGGCGCGCATGATCGGCGCGAAGCTCTCCGATTCCCTGGGCCAGCCGTTCGTCGTCGAGAACCGTTCCGGCGCGTCCGGAACGATCGGTACCGCTTTCGTCGCCAAGTCGCCGGCTGACGGCTACACGTTCATCTTCGTGTTTGATTATCACGCGGTGAATCCTTTCCTGATCCCGAACCTGCCGTTCGATACAGTGAAGGATCTTGCGCCGGTGATGCTGATCGGCACCGCGCCGATGGCGATCGCGACAGGCATCACGAAGCCTTACAAGAGCTTCACCGATGTGGTGGCCGCGGCCAAGGCGAAACCCGGCACGGTGAGCATAGGCTCGGTGGGCAACGGCAGCCTCGGGCATCTGACCATGGTCCTGGTGCAGCAGGCCTCCGGCATCAGGCTCATTCACATACCCTACAAAGGCGGCGGGCCGATGACGGCGGACGCGGTCGGCGGCCAGATCGATCTCGCCATCGGCTCGGTGGCGGTGATCACCCCGCACGTGAATGGCGGAAAGCTTCGCGCCGTCGCGGTCACCGGCGACACGCGCTCGCGCGCGTTGCCCGACGTGCCCGCGCTCGCCGAGCAGGGCCTGCCGGGATTTTCCGCGCTTGCGTGGTGGGCGGTCTTCGCTCCCGCCGGCGTGCCCAAGCCGATCATGGACAAGTTTCACGCCGAGCTCGTCAAGGCGTTCAACCTGCACGACGTGCGCAAGCTGCTCACCGAAACGCTCGGGATAGACCTCGTCGTCGGCTCCCCCGAGGGACTGGCGCAATGGTTGGATACCCAGATGCAGCGCTGGGGCAACGTCGTGCGGAGCAACAACATCCGCGCGGATTGAAGAGGCGATGAGAGTTGCTTGCGGCATCTTGAGCGCGGCGCTGCTGTGCGCTTCCGCCGCGGGGCAGGACTATCCGGGAAAACCGGTGCGGCTCCTCATCGGTTTTCCGACCGGCGGCAACGTCGACGTCGTGGGCCGGATCGTGGCGCAGAAGATGAGCGAAGGGTTCGGCCAACAGGTTCTTCCGGAGAACCGCACCGGAGCGGGCTCGATCATCGCCAACGAGCACGTCGCCAAATCCGCCGCGGACGGCTACACGCTGCTGGTCGTGAGCGGCGCCTTCGTGACGCAGGCGGCGACCATGAAGAAGCTCCCTTACGATCCGGTTCTGGATTTTTCCTTCATCTCGACCTTGGTGACGTACCCGCTGGTGTTCTCAGTGCGCTCCGATTCGCGTTTCCGAACCCTGGACGAATTCATCGGTTTCGTGAAGAGCAATCCCGGGAAGGTGAACTATCCCTCGCCTGGAATAGGGACTCTCTACCACCTCGCGGGCGAGTTGTTCGTTTCCATGGCGGGAATCGACATGCAGCACGTGCCCTTTCGCGGCGGCTCCGAGCCTCTGACCGAGGTGCTCTCCGGCCGCATGGAGCTGCTGATCGACGCGCTCATCAACTCCTACCCGCACATCCAGGGCGGAAAGTTTCGACCGCTCGCGGTCACGTCGCTTGCGCGCTCGGCTTCGCTTCCGAGCGTGCCGACCGTCGCTCAGAGCGTGCCGGGCTACGAGGCGAGCTCCTTTCTCGGCATCGCCGGTCCGCCGGGCATGCCGGGCGCGATCGCGGAGCGGATCAACCGCGAGGTGAGGCGCGTCGTTGCGCTCCCCGAGATCGCGCGGCGCTTGGCCGAGTGGGGCGGCACGCCGAGCGCGAGCAGCCCGGATGAAATGGGCCGCCTCGTCCAGGCCGAGATCGAAAAATGGAGGCGGGTCGTCGAAACGAGAAAAATCGAGCTGCCGTGATCAAAGCGAATCTGCTTCTGCCCGCGGCCCTTCTCCTGCCGACCCTGGTCTGCACCGGAGCGGCGGCGCAAACCGGATATCCGGCGAAGCCGGTGCGCTTCATCGTGCCCTCCGCGGCAGGCGGCGGCACCGACATCATCGCGCGCGCCCTCGCGCAGAAGCTCTCCGCATCGCTCGGCCAGCAGTTCGTCGTGGACAACCGCCCGGGCGCCGGCCAGATGATAGGCATCGAGATGGCCGCCAAATCCTCCGCCGACGGGCACACGATCCTGATGGCCGCGAGCACCCTTGCGATCAATCCGATCATGTACAAGAAGGTGCCTTACGATCCGCTGCGGGACTTCGCGCCGATCACGCAGGCGGCGTCGCTCGCGAACGTGCTCGTGGTGCACCCTTCGCTGCCGGTGAAATCGGTCGCGGAACTGATCGCGTACGCCAAGCAGCGCCCGGGCCAGCTCAATTTCGCATCGGCGGGCATCGGCACCTCGCCGCAGATGTCGGTCGAGCTCTTGAAGAGCATGGCGGGAATCGACATGGTCCATATCCCCTACAAGGGAACCAGTCCCGGCGTGGTGGATCTGCTCGCAGGGCAGGTGTCGGTGATGGCGCCGAACCTCCTCACGGCGCTGCCGCATATCAAGGCGGGGAAACTGCGCGCGCTCGCGGTGACGAGCGCGAAACGGAGCGAAGGCTTGCCCGACGTTCCGACGGTCGCCGAATCCGGGCTTCCGGGCTACGATTCGACCCAGTGGTACGGCGTGCTCGCGCCGGCGGGAACCGCGCGCGAGATCGTCGCGCGCCTGCACGACGAGATCGTTCGCGCCTTGCGCGCACCCGAGGTCATGCAGCGGCTGGCCGCGGACGGCGCGGAGCCCGTCGGCAGCGGTCCCGAGGAGTTCGCCGCGTTCATCAAGTCGGAGATCGACAAGTGGGCCAGAGTGGCGAGCGCCGCCGGAATCCGCGCCGAATGAGCCTGCGCCGCGGCCTGTTCGCCTTCCTCTCGGGAGTGGGCTGCAGCGTTCTCGCCCAGGGTTATCCGGAGCGCCCGGTCCGCCTGATCGTTCCTCAGGCGGCCGGGAGCGCGACCGACACCGTGGCGCGCATTCTTGCCGCCGAACTGCCGAACCACCTCGGACAGCCGGTCGTCGTCGAGAACAAGCCTGGCGGCGCGCTGACGATCGGGCTGGACATCACCGCGAAGTCCGCGCCCGACGGCTACACGATAGGCATGGGGCCGGTGGGGGCGCTCGCGATCACGCGCCACATGGTGGCGAGACTTCCCTACGATATCGAACGGGATTTCCAGCCGATCGCGCTCGTGACCCGCGGGCACCTGCTGCTCGCGGTCTCGCCCTCGCTCCCGGTGAACTCGGTGCGGGAGCTGATCGCGTACGCGCGCAAGAACCCGGGCAGGCTCATGAACGCGTCCTCGAGCAACGGCTCGCCGGGACACGTGGGCGGCGAGCTCTTCAAGTACATGACCGGCACGGAGATCGTGCACATACCCTACAAGGGCGGGGCGATGGCGATCAACGACCTGATCGCGGGCCACGTGCAGCTGATGTTCGAAAGCCTCAACTCGATCTCCACGCACGCGCGCTCGGGCAAGGTCAAGGCGCTCGCCGTGAGCGGCCCGCGGCGCTCGCCGGGTTTTCCGAACCTGCCGACGATCGCCGAGGCGGGAGTCCCAGGCTACGACGCGACGACCTGGAGCGGCGTGATCGGACCTGCGGGAATGGCGAGGCCCGTCGTCGACAAGCTGAATTTCTCGATCAACAAGGCGATCATCTCCCCCATGTTCAAGGCGAGGTTCGGCGAGATCGGAGACGAGCCGGCGGGCGGCACTCCCGAGGAGTTCGCCGAAGTGATTCGCAGGGACTCGGCGAAGTGGGCCGAAGTCGTGAAGCGCTCCGGGGCCAAGATCGATTGAGAAATCCTGTAGTCCGTTCCGCGCCTCGTGCGTTCATTTGCGAATCGGCCGCATCGCGCATGTCACAATTTGTGACAATTGGTTACCACGGCGACTAAGTGCCTTTGCTAGCATGCGATTGTCGAACGGGACGGAAGAGGCGATCATGAACCGGATGAAAGCAGCCTTGACCTTGTGCGCAGTCCTGCTGGGCGCGACGGCCAGCGCTCCGGCGCTCGCCTGGCATCACGGGCGCGTGCATTTCGGCGTCGTAATCGGCGCTCCGTTCTATCCCTGGTACTACCCTCCCTACTACCCCTACTACTATCCCCCGGTCGTCGCGGCGCCGGCCGCGCCTCCGACTTACGTCGAGCAGGGCGGCGCGCAATCGGCGCCATCGCAGTCCTCCTATTGGTACTACTGCGCCGAGTCCAAGACCTATTATCCGTACGTCAAAGAATGCCCCGGCGGCTGGCAGCGGGTGACGCCGCAGCCGGCGCCCGGCGGTTGACACAGGTTGCCTCGATCATGAAACTCCTGCGATTTTCTCCGCTGCTCATAGTGCTCCTGTTGGGCGCGTGCGTGAGCATGCCCAAGGGCCCCAGCGTGATGGTGTTGCCAGGCACTGGAAAGAGCTTCGACCAGTTCCGCTACGACGACGGCGAGTGCCGCCAATTCGCCGACGTGCAGGTCGGGGGCGCATCGGCTTCGGACGCGGCCGCCGACAGCGCCGCGAAGAGCGCGGTGGTCGGTACCGCAATAGGAGCGGCTGCAGGCGCCGCGCTCGGCGGACGCAGCGGCGCGGCAGCGGGAGCCGGTGGCGGACTTCTCGTCGGCTCAGCGGCGGGCGCAGGCGCCGCAGAAACTTCCGCGTACGGGCTCCAGCGGCGTTACGACTACGCCTACATCCAGTGCATGTATGCAAAGGGCCACAAGGTTCCAGTGTCCGGCCGCCTGACCTCCTCTGCACCGGCCGCTCCCAGCTACGCTCCTCCGCCGCCTCCCCCTCCGCCCCCGCGTTGAGGGGCATGAACGCAAGACATCTGACGGCCGTTTTCGTCGCCGCGACGACGTTCGCGGGGACGCTCGCGCAGGCGCAGACCGCGTGGCCGTCGAAGCCGATCCGCTGGATCGTGCCGTTCCCGCCCGGAGGACCCGCCGACGTCGTGACGCGCCTCCTGTCCGCGAAACTCGCCGGGCGCGTGGCTCAGCCCGCAATCGTCGAGAATCGCGGCGGGGCCGGAGGCAACGTCGGCCACGAAGCGGCGGCACGGGCCGCGCCGGACGGCTACACGGTCGTGTTCGTTGTCCCGGCGATCGTCACCAACCCGTTTTTTCTAAAGGCGAGCATCGATCCGTTCAGGGAGCTCGCCGCGGTCATCCACCTGGACAGCGCGTCGATGGTGTTGTTGACCCATCCGGCGTTTCCCGCGAACACGGTGGCGGAGGTCATCGCGCGGGCGCGCGCAAAGCCCGGCAGCGTGAGCTGCGCTTCCTCCGGCGCGCTTCCGCAAGTCGGCTGCGAGATGCTGCGCATCCACGCCGGCGCCGAGATGATCATGGTGCAGTACAAGGGCAATGCTCCGGCGTTGAACGCGCTGATGGGCGGAGAGGTCAACCTGCTTTTCGACGTCGTCAACGTCGCGCAGGGGCAGGTGAAATCGGGCCGCGTGCGCGCGATCGCTTCGACGAATCCGAAGCGCGGCATCGGCCCCTTCGGCGAGCTCGCCGTGCTCGCCGAGACGATACCGGATTTCGATCTCGTCACCTGGCACGGCGTGATGGTGCCGGCGGCGACCCCGAGGGAGATCGTGCTGCGGCTGAACCGGGAAATCCAGGCGGTGCTGGGAGAGCCCGACATCCGCCGGCGATTCGCCGACGGCGGCCTCGACATCATGGGCGGGACGCCCGAGGAATTCGGGGCGATCCTGAAGCGCGACTACGCCAAGTACGGAAAGATCCTGACGGGCGCTGGCATCAAGCCTGAGTAGGCGCCCGCGGCCGATTTCAGCCGGCGGCCGCCAGCGCTATCGTCCCGGCGTTGTCGCGCAGCAGCTTGGAGAAGTCCTCCGCCGGCTGCGGCCTGCGGAAAAAGTACCCCTGGAACTCGTGGCACCCGTGCTCGCTGAGAAAATCGAGCTGCTCCTGGGTCTCCACGCCTTCCGCGATCACCTTCAGCCGCAGGCTGTGCGCCATCGCGATGATCGCCTGGGTGATCGCGACGTCGTCCGGGTCCTGCGGTATGTCCTTGATGAACGAGCGGTCGATCTTGATGCAGTCGAACGGGAACCGCTTGATCGACGCGAGGGACGAATAACCCGTGCCGAAATCGTCGATCGCAAGGCGGATGCCCATCGACTTGATTCCTTCGAGTATTTTCTTCGAGTTCTGGGTGTCCCGCATCACCATGCTCTCGGTGATCTCGAGCTCGAGGCAGTTCGGTTTGAGCGCGCTCTCGGAGAGCGCTCGCTCGATCTCCCGAAGGAGGTGCTTGTCCTCGAACTGCCGCGCCGACAGGTTCACCGACACCGTCAGGGGGGTCGCGACGCGGCTCTGAAGGGTCTGGTTGTGCGCGCACGCGATCCTGAGCACCCAGGCCCCGATCGGGACGATCAGCCCCGAATCCTCCGCGTGCCCGATGAATTCCAGCGGAGGAAGCAGTCCGAGTTCGGGATGCTGCCACCGGATCAGCGCCTCCATGCCCGTGATCCTGCCGGTATTGATCTCGACCTTCGGTTCGTAGTGGAGGATGAATTCGTTCCGCTCCAGAGCGCCCTGCAGCCGGGTCTCCTTGGCGATCCTGGCGGACAGGTGATCGTTCATTTCCCCCGAATAAAACAGGTAATTGTTTTTGCCCTGCTCCTTGGCGCGGTAGGTGGCGATGTCGGCGTTCTTCAACAGATTCGCGAAGTCCGCACCGTCGTTCGGATACAGGCTGATTCCGATGCTCGCGGTCAGGTGGCAGGTCTCGCCTTGGAGCATGAACGGCCAGCGCAGGGCATGGAGAATTTTCTGGGCCACGCTGATCACGTCGCCGGGCTCGCTGAAGTCCTCGATGAGCGCGACGAATTCGTCGCCGCCGAATCGGGCGATGGTGTCGCTTTCCCTCAGGCACATCCTCAGACGCGCCGCAGCTTCCTGCAGCAGCCGGTCGCCGAACGGGTGGCCGAGCGTATCGTTGATGAACTTGAAGCGATCGAGATCGAGGAACAGCAAGGCCATCGTCTTGCGATAGCGCTGCGCGTTGTTCAGCGCGTGGGCGAAGCGCTGGTTGAACATGTAGCGGTTGGGTAATCCCGTCAGAGTGTCGTGCGTCGCGACGTAAAGGAGGTTCTCCTCGGCCTGCTTGCGGGCCATGAACTGGCCGATCTGGCTGCCGATCACGCGCACCATCTGCAAGAGCGACGGATCGGGATTGCGGATTTCGCGGCTGAAGAATTCCAGTACGGCGAGGGTGACGTTGCCCGCAAGGACCGGAAAGGCGAACGCGCCGTGGAGCCCCGCCCCGGCGGCGAGCTGCGCCCGCTGGAAACCCTCGTCGCGGCTCACGTCCGGTATCCAGTGCGGCGTGCCGCTCATCCATACCTGCCTCACCAGGCCCCGATGGGTCGGCTGGAACGTTATCTCGCGCATTTCGGCGATGAAATCCGTGAACGGCTTCTCGGGGATGCTCCAGGTCTCGACGCAAGCTACGGCTTTCTTCCGTTCGTCCATGCTCCAGCGCGCCCCGCAGTCCCAGTTGAGGGTTTCGCAGATGGTCTGGACGATTTTCGGGATGGCCTCGGCGAGCGTTTCCGATTCGGCGAGCACGCGCGTGACGGCGTGTTCCATCCGCTCGCGCTGCTCGGCGCGCTTGCGCTCGGAGATGTCGCGCGAGACGACGACCACCTTCGTCACCTTGCCGGCCGCGTCCCGGATGACGCGGCCTTCCGACTCGATGTAGCGGATGCCCCCGTCCTTGAGCACGAAACGGAACTCGGTCCGGCGCCCCACGCCCGTTTCGACCGTCTCGCGGAAGATCGCCTTGACGCGCTCGCGATCCTCGGGGTGGATCTCCCTGAATGAATCCGTGTCCGGCTGGATTTCCTCGTCCTTGAAGACGGTCCGGTAGGAGGGGCTGTTGTAGATGCGCCGGCCTTCGGTGTCGACCATGGCGACCAGGTCACCGACGTTCTCGGCGATGAGGCGAAAGCGCTCTTCGCTCTCGCGCAGCTTTTCCTCGGCACGGCGGTGCTCGGTCACGTCGCGGAAGCTCCAGACCCTGCCGATCGTCTGCCCCTCGACGAGCTGGGGCCTGGAATAGCGCTCGAAGATGCGGCCGTCCCTGAACTCGATGGTGTCGAAACTCTCCTGGCCGGGATACGAATAGAGCGCGTTCACCTTGTCGCGGAACTGCTCGGGGTCTTTCAGCTGATCGAGGACGAAATTGAAGGCGTCCTCGTCCTTCCCGGAGGAAAGCACCTGCGGCGGGAGGCGCCACATCTCCGCGAACTGCTGGTTGTACGTGCTGATCTTGCCGAGGTTGTCGACGACCAGGACGCCGTCGGCCGTGGACTCGAGCGTCGCACGGAGGAGCGAGAGCGATTTCCGGTGGTCGACCTCGGCGGGCCCGAGGCTCCTGCTCTTCTTCATTTCCCTCCCTTTTATTTTCTGCTGCCGCGTTTGGAATTGTATCCGGATTTGGTGTCCGGGCAAGTATTTCTCCTGAGGCGTGCCCCCGGAACTTCGGAGTAATACAATTGTCCCTGCACCGCGGCCGAATTCGAGCGCCGTGCACGGATCCGGGGCGAAATCATGAAGCTGCGCAGCATCGAACTCGAAGTGCCCAATCGCGAATCGGCCGTCCGTTTTTTCCGCGACACCTGGGGCCTGCTGGAGGCCGGAGAGCGGAACGGGACGACCTATCTCCGGGGCACGGAAGACATCCCGTACGTGGTTTCGGTCGCCCAGGCGGGCGAGCCCGCCGTGGCCGCAGTCACTTTCTCCGGCTCGAAGCCCGAGCTCGCGAAAATCCGCAAGCGCGCCGCGGCGGCGGGGGCGCGGCTCGGCCCCTCGCGCGACTTCGACGAACCCGGCGGCGGGTCGGGATTTCTCGTCGAAGGCCCCGAGGGGCACGTGTTCCGCTTCGTCACCGAAAGAAAGCGCGTGAAAAGGCTGCGCCCGGACCGCGACAGGCCCCTGCAGGTGACGCACGTCGTCCTCAACGCGCGGGACCGGGAAGCCTGTACGCGCTTCGCGGTGGAGGTGCTCGGTTTTCGCGTCTCCGATCGCACCGGGTTCATGAACTTCGTGCGCTGCGACCGCGTCCACCACGCGATCGCCTACGCGCAGTCGGACAATTCCATGCTCAATCACATCGCCTTCGAAATGACCGACATCGACGCGGTCATGCGCGGCATCGGCAGGATGAAAGACGCCGGAATCGAGACCTTCTGGGGCCCCGGGCGTCACGGGCCCGGCAACAACGTCTTCGCGTATTTCGTGGCGCCGTTCGGCGCCGCGGTGGAGTACACCTCGGAAGTCCAGCGTCTCGGTCCTTCCTACAAGGTGGGAACCCCTCAGGACTGGAAATGGCCGCCCAACCGGAACGATCACTGGGGCGTCTCGGCGCGAAACGCCGCCGCGATATCGCAGGCCGAGCGGAAATTCCGCTTCCGGCCGCTCGCCGCCTGAAGCTTTTCATCCACTGAAGGGATGGTGCAGCCGACCAGGCGCGTAGTCACCGGCCACGATGCAAAGGGAAAGGCGGTCGTCCTGATCGACGGCGCCGCGCCGAACGCGAAGTTCCGGAAGGCGACCGGGCTCACCTCGACGCTGCTGTGGGTCACCGACCGGTCGCCGGCCGACAACTGCGGAAGCGCGGACGCTGCCGAGCGCGAGATCGGCGTCGCTCCTCCGCCCCGAGGCTCGATCTTCCGCGTCGTCGATTTTCCGCCCACCGCGGATTTCGGCTCCATCGACAACGCCGCGATGCTGCGCGAAATGGGAATCGGGACGGGCGAGGGCGGCGCGCGCCACGCGGGCATGCACCGCACGAAGAGCATCGACTACGCCGTGGTGATCTCGGGCGAGATCGACATGCTGCTCGACGATTCCGAAGTGCATCTGAAAGCGGGCGACGTGCTGGTGCAGCGGGGGACGAACCACGCTTGGGTGAATCGCGGGAAGGAAGATTGCCGCATCGCCTTCGTGCTGGTCGGGGCGGAGGAGCCGGCAGAGCTTCGCGCAAAGGGGTAAAAGAACGAATTGGGTACCTCAGGGTGAACCCTACAGATTCCGTAAGGTGAACCCTCGACGTTCGCGGAGGGAGAGCTGAACGAAAATCAGATTGTGCGCGGGTGCGTCGAGCGGTAACCTAGTTTCAAGTCTTCGGGAGGGACAAAAATGAAAAAGTATCGTCCGTTCGCGCTCGTCCTTTTTTCCGCTGCCTTGATCAGTACCCCGGCTCCAGTCTCGGCGGACACAGAAGATGCGCTAATCAAGGGCACTGCGGACTTTGTTCTGGATCGCGCTTACGACAACTACATGTATGTACTTCAGCTGAGGATAGCGTCCAACCCTGTCCTTCAGGAGTATTTTTTTGAAACTCTTCGTACTGCCCAAGCGGGCGACCTTCGCTTCTTGCTCACCCACAAGGACTTGTGGAAAAACGCTATTGAGAAGGATCTCAAGAACGTTGCAGAAAAAGAGTTTGAAAGCAAAATCGAAAATAAAATTCTCTCCGTCATTCAAGGGTTGTGCGCTGTTATCAAAACTCCGGAATCCATAGCCTCGAAATGTGACGGAATCACAAAGCAGAGCAATCTGACTCTTGCGGACCTGAGCGAGTTGAAACGCTTGATCAGAGACAACAAACAGGCTGCGCAGGGGCCAAAAGCCTCCGTGGCCTTTGAGCCTCCCGGTCTCTTTTTTAATCCGTCATGGTTACCACTACCAGGGTGGCTTTCTATTGGAAGAGAAGAGAAAGATAGAGTCGCCATCGCGACTCGAGCGGTCGCAGAACTCATCGACGACATAGATCGAGTCAAAACGGCGTGTAAAAATCTCGAGCCCGGTGCGTATACGAAGTGCATAGTGGAAATTACGGGTCTATTTAAGTTTGCTGCCCGGGCGGAATACGCCGTGTTCTGCAGAAATGTGGACCTAGGGGTTGCTTGCCCGGGTTCGGTGCGAAAGCTCGGAATGTACTACGAGGATGAAGATCTTTCCGATTTTCTGCGGTACGCTCTGTTCTTTGCGCAGATGGCCGATGCGGAGGACCCAAGTACGGTCAAGGCCCTGCTGAAGAGTGTGACCGTGCCCTCCGTAAGTTTTGGGATCAAGAGGGAGCCGTTCAGAACGAGATACCTTATTTCGTCTTACCTCGGCGGCGGCTTTGCGTCTGGACGCTCAGCGCAAAAATCCCAAACGGAAGGTGTTTTTGCTGCTCCGGTCGGCTTTGAAATCAGCCAAGGGCTCTATTCGGGAAATTCTCTGAGCATTCTGTTGAGCCCGATCGATCTTGGCTATCCCCTGCGCTTGAAACTCAACGACAATAACGTGACCGTCAAGCTCTCCGATATCATCGCACCTGGCGCATACCTATTCTATGGTCTTAGGGATTATCCTCTCGCTATTGGTTATGGCTATGCGCGTATCAGAGATCCGGAAAGTCCAGACAAGAGAGTGACGCGAATAAGCTTTCTTATCGCGTTCGATATGCCGCTTTTTGCACTCCGTTGAGAATCCTATTGGCGTGTTATCGCCGAAAGGGTCACCGTTTCGATGTTCAGGAGGCCGAAAGCTTTCCAGTAACCGGTAGTAACAAATACGGACTCCTTTCTCCGCCGCTGTATATGGAGTGAGTTCCGGCGAAGGTCGCCGGCGGCCGGTCGCGCGGATCGTCGTGCAGGAACCAGCCCGAGCCCTTCTGTGCTCCCGTTTCTACGGGCCGCTCGAAGTCCTTGCCTTGCAGCGTGAGCGCAGGAGGATGCCTTCAGAATCTCCGGATGCCGGCGCTTCAACGCCTCCCACGCCTCGGGCATGAACTGCGAGAGGTGCACGTCCTTGCCGTAGGGGCCGAGAGTCATGAGCACCGGAAATTTTCCGGGAAGGTCGGGGCGAAAGACGTTCGCGCGGAGCACCGCGCCGTCGCGCATCGGCACGGCGACGTCCTTGTCGAGCAGCATGCGCGGCTTCGCCGTCACGGAAGGGGCTTCGCCGCGACCAGCACGAACGCGATGACGCAGGGTTTCTCGGTGCGGTTGCTCCAGGCGTGGCGCGTGCCGCGCTGGACGAGGCAGTCGCCGGCGCGCAGCAGCACTTCGCCTTCATCCAGCACCGCGTGGATTTCTCCGGAGAGCACGACGCAGTAATCGAGCGTGTTCGTCCTGTGCATTCCGGGGTGGCGGCGCTCGGCCTTGTCGGCGGCTCGAGCACCCATTGCCGGGTAGAAGGATTCGGGATCGATCGTCTTCAAGCGCACGCTGTCGGGCGGGTACTCGATGATGCGGAACACCGTGCCGCCGTCCACGGGCTCGATGCGCCGCTCGTGCTCCGCGGCATCGTGTGTCCCCGAATTGTCGGCGGGCGCGGAGCGCGTCTCCCACAGCTCGGTCAGCTGCAGCCCGCCCGCCTTCTCAAGAAAAAAACTATAAGGCGATTCGCCGTCCATGAGGACGACGGAGCGCCCGCGCGCGTCGTGACCGGTGACCACTCTTCTCGGCCGCTTCGGCATTTTGCCTCCGGGGCGAGGCTTCGTCCGTCGCGCTCAGGCCGCGGCGCGCACGCGCGGAGGCAGGCCCAAGAGCTGCGCGGCGTTACCGCCGGCGACCTTGGCGAGATCGGCGCCGGAAAGGCCGCAGTCGTCGCGCAGCCAGCCGACCGGGTCGCGCTCGCCGACCGGGTAGTCGCTGCCGAGCACCAGGCGCTCGCTGCCGACGCGCTCGAGCAGCACTTTCAGCACCTTCGGATCGTACACGCAGGTGTCGTAATGGAAGGAGCGCAGGAATTCGCTCGGGTTCCTGCCGCCGATGTTCTTCACGGTGTCAGGGCGGTTCAGCGTATTGCGGTCCATGCGGCCGAGGTAATGCGGGAAATAGCCGCCGCCGTGTGCAATCACGACCTTCAGCTTCGGATGCCTGTGCATCACGCCTTCGTAGACGAGCGAGGTGAGGCACTTCGCCTCCTCGATCGACTGGCCCGCGGAGTTCCACAGCGCATAGCGCTGGAACCAGGGATCGCGCGTGCCCTCGGGGTGGATCCACACCGTTACGCCGTGCGCCTCGATGGCTTCCCAGAACGGACGGAACACGGGATCGCCCAGGTAGGCGCCGCCGTACTGCGCGCCGGTGTTGGCGACCTTGAGCTTCAGTTTCTCCACCGCGCGCTCCAGCTCGCCGAGCGAGCGCCTCACGTCCTGCAGCGGCAGCACGAAGCTGCCGGCGAAGCGGTCCGGGTATTGCGCCTGCCATTCCGCGGCCTCGTCGTTGCAGCGCATGCACAGGTCCAGGTCGGTCTGCGGATCGGCCCAGGACGTGCCCTGCAGCACCGTGCTCGAGGTGACGACGCTCATGTCGATGCCGCGCGCGTCCATGTCCTCGATCTCCAGTTTCGGGTCGAACATGCGGTGCATGAGCTGCGCGGCGCCGGGACGCGGCGCGGGCATCGGATTCGCGCCGAAGCCGGTGAACACCGTCTTGTTGGTCGAGGCCCTGAACACGCTTTCTTCCAGCATGTGCACGTGGAAGTCGACGACGAGGGGAAGATCGTGCTTCACTTCGATTCCTATTCCGGGCGCGCTACTCCGGCTGCAGGTTGATGTCCTTCACGAGCTTCGCCCAGCGTGCGCGCTCGTCCTTCAGGAATTGCGCAAGATCCTGCGGCGTTCCCGGACCGTCGTAAATGGCGCCGAGCTCGCGCAGCCGCTGCGACACCTCGGCGTCGGCCAGCACCTTGTTGACGTCGCGGTTCAGCTTCCGCACGGACTCCGCGGGCGTGCCCGTCGGCGCGACCAGAGCGAACCAGCCGACGTATTCGAATCCCGGGTAGGTTTCGGCGAGCGTCGGCACGTTTTCCATTCCCGTCACGCGCCGGCCGGAAGTCACCGCGATCGGCCGCAGCTCGCCGCGCTTGATGAAAGGCGTCATCGCTCCCGAGCTCACCAGCACCACCTGCGTCCTGCCCGCGACCGTGTCCTGCAGCGCCGGCGCGACACCGTTGTACGGTACCTGCAGGAGCCGCATTCCGGTGGCGATGTTCAGCGCCAGGCTCATCATGCCGCCGAAGGTCTTGGCGCCTTCGTTGGCGGCGGCGAGCTTCCCCGGCTCCTTCCTGTCGAGCGCGATCAGCTCGGCGAGCGATTTCGCGGGGACCGAGTTGTTGACCGCGACGACCATGGGCGACTTGCCGATCAGCGCCACCGGAACGAAATCGCGCTCCGGGTCGTAGGGGAGCGACTTGAACGTGAAGGGATTGGAGACGAGCGCGGCGGTCGTCGCCCAGAAATAGTTGTAGCCGTCTGCGGGGGACTTGGCCGCAAGCTGCGCGCCGATCACGTTCTGCCCGCCGGGGCGATTGTCCACGATCACCTGCTGCCCCCACATCTTCGAGAGGCGGTCCGCGACGAGGCGCGCCGTGATGTCGGGCGAGGCGCCCGCGGGCTGGGACAGGATCCATTTCACGGGCTTGCTCGGCCAGTCCTGTGCGGCGCCGGGACCGGTCGCTGCCGCGAGCGCGAGAAACAGCAGTACGCATCGTTTCACGATTCCCTCCCTTTTCACGATTCCCATCCCAGCTCCACGATCTTCTGCGGAAACCTGTGCAGCTTCTCGGCCACGCCCGCGTCTCCGATGAGGAAGTTGTCGCAGCACCAGCTGTAGGTGCGCTCGGTCACGTAGGTCGGGTGGCACACCATGTTCAGGTTCTTCTGGATCGTCATGGTCTCGTCGTGGCGGACCAGGGGCCGCTCGACCATGTCGTAGCCCTGTCCGTGCGAGTGCAGGCGCTTTTCCTCGGGGCGCTTGTTCTTGCGCATGAAGGCGTTGTACTCGGCGAAGATCTCGCTGCATTTCGCGCCCGGCTTCATCCGGTCCAGGGTGAACTTCTGCGCTTCCAGCACGAAAGCGAACTCGTCCTTCATCTCCTGCGATGCCCGCCCGAGCACGCAGGTGCGTCCCAGCTCGGTGTAGAAGCCGCCCGGCCCGTTGTTCTCGATCAGGAGGGTGAACTGGTCGCCTTCGCGCAGCACGCGGTTCTGCTGGTAGCGGTTGGCGAAGACCGCGGCGGTGCCGACGGGCCCCGAGCCCGCGAGAAAGAGGCCCTGCTCGCTCCCGTACCTGTGGCCGACGTGCTCGGCGACCGCCGCCACCTCGAGCTCGCGCATTCCCGGCTTCACCGCAGCGAAGGTCTCCTCCATCGCCTTGTCCTGCAGCGCGGCGGTACGGCGGATGCGATCCAGTTCCTCCGGGCTCTTCACCGCCTTGATGCGGTCGACCGTGTCCGAGGCGTCGACGAACTTCGCGCGCAGGAGCGCGCGCTTCAGGTAGTCGCCGAACGCGAAGGACATGGCCGCGCGCCCGAGAAGGCCGATGGTCCCGCCGGAATACTTCCGGAGCGCCTGCTCGGCGAGCTGCGCGTCGTACTCGGCCGTGTACGGGCAGGAGGCGTAGGAGGGCATCCCCATGAAGCGCGCGGTGCCGCGGCGCAGGGGATCGCCCGGCGGAGGAAATTCGCGCACCACGCCCATCGGCCCCTGCGCGATCACGCTCATGCGATCGTCCCTGGGGAAAATGACCGTGACGGGATAGCCGTTCGTCGCCGGCACGTCGGTGAAATACTTGACGTAGCCGCCCATCCAGTCGTTGTTCGACTGCATGAGGAGCGCGTCGATTCTCTGTTCCGCCATCGCCGCGCGCACCGCGGCCCAGCGGCGCTCGAGCTCCGCGGTCGAGATGGGGTGATTGATGCGCTCGTTCGCAGCCATTCAGCGTTTTACCACATTGATCATGCCCTTCAAGTCCCCGGCGAGGTACCTGCGCATGTTCTCCTCGACCACGGGAAGCGCGAATCCCGGGTAGCCGTCGAAGAACCCGCCCTGGTGCTGGGTGAGGATGACGTTCTCCATGTCCCAGAAGGGTGAATCCCCGGGCAGGGGCTCCGTGGCGAACACGTCGAGCGCCGCGCCGGCGATCCTCCTTTCTTTCAGCGCATCGAGCAACGCGTCCTCGTCCACCACGCCGCCGCGCGCGAGGTTGACGAAGAAGGAGGAGGGCTTCATCGCCGCGAAGATTTTCGCATCGACGATGTTTTTCGTCTCGGGAGTGAAGGGCGTGAGGAGCACGAAGTAGTCCCACTCCTTCACCGCCTGTTCCAACTCTCCGCGCCCGTGCACCGCGTCGAATCCCGGAACCTCGCGCTTGGCCGAGGACACGCCCACCACCTTCATCCCCAGCGCCTTGCATTTCGGGGCGAGCTCGGCCGCGATCGTGCCGACTCCGAAAATTCCTACGGTCTTTCCCTTGAGCAGCTTCACCGGAAAGCGGTCCCATTTGCGCTTCGCCTGCTGGCTGAGCGACCGCGGCAGGTCGCGCGCGAGGGAGAGCATCGCGAGGAGCGCCGCCTCCGACACGGGGCCCCCGTGAAAGCCGTGCATGTTCGTGAGCACGACGTCCTGGCGCAATCCCGGCTGGTCGGCGATTCCGTCGACGCCCGTGCCCAGGGCCTGAACCCATTTCAGGTTCTTCGCTTTCTCGAACACGTGCCCGGCGACGTGCGGTCCGAAGGTGATGAGGACCTCGGCCGCGGCGATGTAGGGATCGACCTTCGTGTGGTGGTCGACCATGTCGAGCTTGACCCCGGGAAAATGCTGCTTGAGGTGATTGAAGTACTGCATGCGCACGGGCTCCGGAAGCGTGAGCACTATGAGCACGTTCGTCATGTCGGCGCGCGCGCTCAGGCCACCGACGCGGCCGCGAGCTCGGGGATCACGGCCCGAGCGAGGAGGTCCGCCGAGCGCAGCGATTCCTCCAGGGACAGGTCGCCGAAGGCGAGGCGCGCAAGGACGTAGTTGACGCCGCTCTCCGCCGCCTGGCGGGCGATCGCCTCGCGCACCGTCTGCGGCGATCCGGCGATCGCCTGCCCGCTCTTCACGATCCCGTCGAAGTCCTCGGAATAGGCGATGTTCCTCGGCAGCGGGACCTTGCGCCTGCGCCACAGGTTCGTGAAATTGGCGAACCAGCGCCGGTAGGCGCGCCGCCCGATCTCCATCGCCTCGCGGTCGGTTTCGGCGATCACCATGTGGCGGTTCATCCCCATGAGCGGAATGTGCTCGGGGTTGTTGCCGAGCTTCGCCCAGTGCTCGCGGTAGCGGTCGGTGATCGCGCGCACCGCCGCGGCAGGCAGGTTGGTCACGACGTTGACCCCGGCGCTCGCCGCCCATTCGGTGCTCTCGGCGTTGAACACGCCGTACCAGAGCGGGGGATGGGGCTTCTGCACCGGCTCGAGGATTAGGGGCGCGTCGTCGTATGTGTAGTACTCGCCGCGGAAGCTGACGCTCCGCGAGGCGAGCGCCTTCATCACGACCTGGTAGGCCTCGAGGTACATCGCCTGAGATTTCACGGGGTCGACGCCGAACGAGGCGATCTCGAGCGGAGACACGCCGCGGCCCACGCCGAGCTCGAACCTCCCCCCGCTCAAGTGATCGAGGGTGCAGATCTCCTCGGCGAGGCGCAAGGGGTGGTAGAGCGGCAGCGTATACACGAGGGGCCCGAGGCGAAGGCGCCGGGTGCGCTGCGCGGCGAGCGCGAGGAAAACCGAAGGGGAGGGCGACATCCCGAGCGGAGTCGAGTGGTGCTCGGCGACGTGCAGGGCGTGGAGGCCGAGCCGGTCGTAGGCCTCGGCGAGCTTGAGCCGGTTCTCGAAGAGCTCGGCGAGCGGCTCGCCGCTCGCGTCCATGTGATCGAAGACGCCGAACTTCATTTTCTCCCCCTGCCTGCTCCCACGCCGCGGATGCGACCCGAGCGGGATGTTACTTCATGAGGAGGCGGCAGGGGCGGGTGGTCCGTGCGTGCGCGGGACAGGACATCGCTCAAGGCGGCGGTCGGCGCCCGGCGTACAATGCACGCGATATTTCCGGCAGCAAGGAGCGTCGTATGAACAAACCCGAACGCCTCGTCCAGGCCGTCGCGGCGAAGGAGTTCCTGGTGGGCGGCGTGCGCATGAAGAGGCCTTTCCGCATCCGGCGGCTGGGCCATTTCGGCGTCAACGTCGCCAATCCGGAGAAGAGCAAGGATTTCTACTGCCGGCTGCTGGGTTTTCGCATCTCCGACCCGATCGATTTCGGGCCGCGGCTGCCCGAGGACAGGCGCGCGGGCGTCGGCGCCACGGTCGGCTACTTCTCGCGCCACGGCACCGATCACCATTCGTTCGTGTTTTTTCCGAAGGACGCCTACGCCGTCTTGAACCCGCATTCGCTCAAGCCCTCGGGGACGCTCAACCAGATCACCTGGCAGGTGGGCTCGCTGCAGGAAGTGTCGGACGCGTTCGACTGGTTCACGCGGCGGGGCAAGCAGATCCGCCGCGCGGGCCGCGATCTGCCGGGATCGAACTGGCACTTCTATCCGCCGGATCCCGACGGCCACACCAACGAGCTCTACTACGGAATCGAGCAGATCGGCTGGGACGGGTACTCGAAGCCGCGCGAGATGTACGGCGTGCGCTACTCGAAGCCGCCGCAGCTGCCGCACCAGTCCGAATACGCCGAGGTGATGCAGGCGACGAAAGACGGGATCGCCGTCGAGGAGGGCCTGCGCGCGAGCGACATGGGCGGCCCGGAGACCTGCGACGTCGGCGGCATCCTGCTCGCGCGGCCTTTCAAGATCGCGAGAATCGGGCCGGTGCGCCTGTTCGTCGAGGACATGGAGCCGATGGTGCGCTTCTACCGCGACGACCTCGGCCTGACCATCACCGAGGAAGTGAACTACAAGGGCCACCGCTGCGTGTTCCTGCGCGCGAACACCGAGCACCACACCATGGCGCTCTATCCGCTCGCGCTGCGCGAGCAACTGCGCCTGCGCTCTGACACCACGCTCATGTCGTTCGGATTGCAACTCGGCAGCTACAAGCAACTCAAGGACGCGATCGCGTTTCTTGAGGAAAACCGCGTCACCATCAAATATCTGCCGCCCGAACTGTTCCCGGGCATCGACTACTGCGCCTTCGCCATCGACCCCGACGGCTTCGCCTTCCAGCTGTATTACTACATGGAACAAATCGGCTGGGACGGCAAACCGCGGCCCGAATCGCAGCGCCCTGAAATCGACAACAGGAAATGGCCGGAGTCGGTGGAGGGGCACAGCGATACTTTTTTGGGGGAACCGTTTTTGGGGCCGTTGGGGTAGCGTGCGAACGGCAGTTCGTTGGTACGAAATTGAGCGCCGAGGAAGAATTGCAGGAAATCGCCCGAGGTATCGGGGGCCTAGAGGGTCGCTTCGTTAAATCTCAGCAGCTTGGCTCGATGTCCGTTATAGTCGGAGACAGGCCCGTTGGGGACGCCGATAAACTACAATGTCACCGCATCCAGAAACCTGAGGGGGCGTCATGTCTCGATTTCCTGTCACTGTAATTGCAACCGCGGTTCTTTTAGGCGTGTGCGGCTGCGCCACCGAATCTTCACGCAGCGTCGAAGTAGCCAAGGTGGAATCTGCGGCCACGCCGTTTCGTGGCACACGGGTTCCCATTTCGGTGGGCAAGTTCGACAATCGTTCGGGCTTCATGCGTGGCATTTTCACCGATGGCGTGGACCGCCTCGGGAGCCAGGCCAAAACGACGCTGATCGCCCACCTGCAGCAGTCCCAGCGCTTCAATGTGTTGGATCGTGACAACCTCGCGGAAACCAAGCAGGAAGCGCAGTTCAAGTCTCAGAGCCAATCCATTCGTGGCGCGGATTTCGTAGTTACGGGTGACATTTCCGAGTTTGGCCGCAAGGATGTCGGCGATCGACAGCTGTTCGGTATTCTTGGCCGCGGCAAAACGCAAGTCGCGTACGCCAAGGTGACTCTGAACATCGTCAACAGCCTCTCTTCCGAGGTGGTTTTTTCGGCGCGCGGTGCTGGCGAATATGAGCTATCCAATCGCGAGGTGGTTGGCTTTGGGGGCACCGCGGGCTATGACGCAACTCTCAACGGTAAGGTGCTTGATCTCGCCATGCGCGAAGCTGTGAACAACCTCGTCAAAGCGCTCGACGGCGGGCAGTGGTCCGCGCAAGGAGCGCGGTAGTGGGGCAGTAGTTATGGCTGCGATGAAAAGTGCTCACCCGCTGAGGCTGAGTGCCGCGATCGCCATGGGCTGCGTCCTTGTAGGATGTGCGCAGCCGCCGAAGCGGCTGTACCACTGGGGAGCCTTCCAAGGGCAGTTGTACGAATATTTCAAGGCCGATAGTTCGGGCCCCGAGGAGCAGTTGCGCATCCTGGGGGCTCAGGCAGAAAAGGCCCGCGCAAGCGGTGCAGCCTTGCCTCCCGGCTTCCGGGCCCATCTCGCCATGATTTACCTTCGGCTCGCACGAGATGGGGAGGCAAAGCAGGAACTCGAAGCGGAAAAGGCAAACTTTCCCGAGTCCGCGCAGTACATGGATTTCTTGCTCAAGCGAATGACGGCCCCGAAGTCCTGAGTTCGGGCGCCCATTTGCACAACATCTCATGACGATAAGCGCATTTTCGTCGGGCACGGCGGTAACGCGTTGGGGCCAACTCGCCGTAACGTTGGTTGTGGTCGTTGCGCTGGGTGCGTGCGTCACGCCGCCCGCGCCCTACGACTACACTGCGTTCAGGCAGAACCGGCCGCTTTCAATGCTCGTGCTCCCGCCCGTCAACGAAACTCCGGAGGTCACCGCTACCTACGGCGTGCTTTCACAGGTGACGTTGCCCCTCGCGGAGGCGGGCTACTACGTGCTGCCGGTGTCGCTGATGGACGAGACCTTCCGCCAGAATGGACTCAACAGCCCGACGGAGATACATGACGTGTCGCCGCGAAAGCTGCGCGAAATCTTCGGCGCCGATGCAGCGGTCTACATCAAAGTG
>Ga0137379_10000781_pt1 | contig 28707 bp, 23 predicted proteins | sample SagtaG_18_FD_104812 | JGI IMG/M metagenome (GOLD analysis project Ga0137379, IMG submission 104812) | Vadose zone soil microbial communities from Sagehorn Ranch, Mendocino, California, USA - Sage2_L_80_16 metaG | ecosystem: Environmental > Terrestrial > Soil > Vadose zone | place: USA...
CACCACCGGGACCTGCGGGCACGGCCAGGGGCACGAGACGACGTTCGCGCAGATCGTCGCCGACCGCCTCGGCGTGCACCCGGACCAGGTCAAGCTCAGGCAGGGCGACACCGACCTGGCCTCGACCGCGGCGGAGATGTGCGCCGGGGACATCGTCCACCTGCAGACCCCGTCGGCGTTCAGCGAGACGGGGGCGAAGGGCATGGGGGAAGGCGGCACGATCGGCGCCCCGGCCGCCGTCCTCAACGCCATCAACGACGCGCTGTCCGACATGGACGTGCGCTTCGACCACATCCCGGTGCTGCCGCACGAGCTGAGCGCCGCCTTGTGAAAGACACGCACGAGATCCGTCTCACCGTCAACGGCCGCGAGCACGAACTGGCCGTCGAGGCCCGCCGGACGCTGGCCGACATGCTCCGCCACGACCTCGGTTACACCGGCACCCACCTCGGCTGCGAGCACGGCATCTGCGGCGCCTGCACGGTGATCCTGGACGACGTGCCGGTCCGGGCCTGCCTGGTCTTCGGGGTACAGGCCGACGGCGCGCAGGTGCGCACGGTGGAGGGGCTCGCCGACGGCGACCAGCTCTCCGACCTGCAGCAGGCGTTCAGCGATCACCACGCGCTGCAGTGCGGGTTCTGCACCCCGGGCTTCCTCATGCTCGCCGAGGCCTACCTGGCCGAAGACGCCGAGCACGCCGAAGACGCCGCACCGCTCACCGAGGAGCAGGCCCGCGAGCTGGTCGCCGCCAACCTGTGCCGCTGCACCGGCTACCAGGGCATCATCGACGCCATCGTGGCCACCGCCAGGGCCCGGCAGAAACCCGGGCAGCAACCAGGGCGGCAGCCAGGGCAGCCGCCATGATGGGCATCGGCGCCCGGCTGCCCCGCCTGGAAGACCCCCGCCTGCTGCGCGGGCGCGGCCGGTTCGGCGACGACATCAGCGCCCCCGGCCAGCTGTGGGCGCGGATCGTCCGGTCCCCTTCCGCCCACGGCCGCGTCCGCGAGCTCGACGTCACCACGGCCAGGAAAGCCCCCGGCATCGCCGCCGTCGTCACCGCCGATGACCTTCCCGGCCCGCACGTCATCCCGGTCAGGCTCGCCATCGCCGGCACCGACCTCAGCGCCTTCCTGCAGCCAGTGCTCGCCGGCGACACGGTCCGCTATGTCGGCGAGCCGCTGGCCGTCGTGGTCGGCGATGACCCCTACGCCTGCGAGGATGCGGCCGAACTGGTCGAGATCGACATCGCCGGCCAGCCCGCGGTGCTCGATGCCCGCAGTGCCCTCGACGAGCGGCACACCGCGGCCGAACTCACCCGCGGCTACGGCGACGTCGACGCCGCCTTCGCCCGGGCGCGGCAGGTCGTCCGGATCGAGCTCGCCATCGGCCGGCACAGCGGCGTGCCGCTCGAGCCGCGCTGCCTGCTGGCCGTGCCCGACCCGGACCGGGGCGCGCTCGACATCTTCGGCATGACCAAGGTCCCGGTGTGGAACCGCGACCTGCTGGCGGACATGCTCGGCGTGGACGAGACGCTGATCCGCGCGCACGCGATCGACGCGGGCGGCGGGTTCGGGGTGCGCGGCGAGTTCTACCCCGAGGACTTCCTGATTCCCTGGCTGGCCATCCGGCTCGGACGGCCGGTCAAGTGGGCCGAGGACCGCGCCGAGCATCTGGTGGCGGTCAACCACTCGCGCCAGCAGTACCACCGCGTCGCCGCCGCCTTCGACGCCGGCGGCCGGATCCTGGGCCTGACCGACGACATCGTCCAGGACAACGGAGCCTACTGCCGCACCCACGGCGTCGCGGTGCCCGAACTCACCGCCGCCATGCTCCCTGGCCCGTACCGCGTACCCGCGTACCGGGGCCGGGTGCGGGTGGTGCTCACCAACAAGACCCCGTGCGGCACCTACCGGGCGCCGGGCCGGTTCGAGGGGACGGCCGCACGCGAGCACCTGCTCGACGTGGCCGCCACCCAGCTCGGCGTCGACCCCGTCGAACTGCGGGAACGCAATCTCCTCACCCGCGGCGAGATGCCGCACGAGCGCCCGATCGCCGCGCTGGGCACCGACCTGATCCTGGACACCGGCGACTACCCGGCCCTGCTCGCGGCGGCGGTGACGGAGTCGGACCGCCTCGGCTACCGCGCGCAGGCCGCCGGATGTAGCGGCACTAGGCGCCGCGGCTTCGGGCTGGCCATGTTCGTGGAGAAGAGCGGCCTGGGGCCGCAGGAAACCGCCGACGTCAGCGTGAGCAGGTCAGGCGCGGTGCACGTTTACTCAGGCGGAACCTCACTGGGGCAGGGCATCGAGACCATGCTCGCGCAGATCGCCGCCGACGCCCTCAGCGTGGACCCGCGGGCCGTGCGCGTCACGGCCGGGGACACGGCCGCCCAGCCGTTCGGCTCCGGATCGTGGGCCTCCCGGTCGACCGTGGTGGGCGGCAGCGCGGTGCACCAGGCCGCTACCGCGGTGCGGCAGCGGGCCATCGAACTGGCCGCGCGCATCCTGGAGGCCGCCGAGGAGGACCTCGACCTGGCCGGCGGATCGGTCAGCGTCCGCGGTGACCCGGCGGCCGGCCTGACCCTGGCCGACATCGCGAAGGCGGCCGCCCCCGCCAGCCGGTACCTCGCGCCGGGTGAGCCGGCCGGCCTGGCCGCCCGCCGCAGATTCGAGGTCTCGCACATGACCTATCCCTACGGCGCGCACGCCGCGGTGGTGGAGGTGGACACCGGGACCGGGCAGGTCCGGGTGCTGCGCTACCTGGTCGCCTACGAGGTGGGCCGGGCGATCAACCCGATGCTGGTGGAGGGCCAGCTGCGCGGCGGGGTCGCGCAGGGAATCGGCGGGACGCTGCTCGAGGAGTTCCGCTACGACGAGCAGGGCCAGCCGCAGGCGATCACGTTCATCGAGTACCGGCTGCCCACCGCGGCCGAAATCCCGCCGGTCGACGTGCTGCTGTCGCAGAACGCCCCGTCGCCGGGCAACCCGCTCGGCGTGATGGGCGCGGGCGAAGGCGGCATCAACGCGGTCGGCGCCGCGGTAGCGAACGCGGTCCGCGCCGCGCTCGGCCTGCCCGGCAGCGTCGGCGAGCTGCCCCTCACGCCGGCCCGGGTCTGCGCCCTGTGCTGGCCAGCACGGTGCCGGCAAGGAGGCAACGCATGACCGCCGAAGTCCCCGGCTACGTCAGCAAGACCGACCTGGTGGCCGCCCTCATCCGCGAGCTGATCATCACCGGCGAGCTGGGCCCGGGGGAGCAGCTGCGCCAGCGCGACCTGGCCCAGCGGTTCGGCGTGAGCCAGACCCCGGTCCGCGAGGCGATGCGGCGGCTGGAGTCGGAAGGGCTGCTGATCTGCGACACCCACCGCGGCTTCACCGTGGTCGAGCCCGACATGGGCCGGGTCGAGGAGAACGTCCAGATCCGCGCCGCGCTGGAGTCGCTGGGCGCGTCCCTGGCCGCACGCAAGGTCGACGCCGCCGGCCTGGCCAGGCTGCGCGAGCTGAACGACCAGATGCGCGCGCTTCCCGACGACGAAGCGGGCTACGCGGAGCTGAACCGCGAGTTCCACTTCACCGTCTACTCCAGCGCCCGCAGCCCGCTGCTGCTGTCGCTGATGCGGCTACTCTGGGCGTCGCTGCACGGCGGTCCCCGGGTGTCGCGGACCCACGCCGAGTCTGCCCGCCAGCACGACGAGATCGTGGCCGCGCTGGCCGGAGGCGACGCCGACGCCGCCTCCGCTCGGACATACGCGCACATCATGGGCGCAGATCCGGTAAAAGAAGTATCCGAGTAGAGGGTGCCAGCCAGACCCAGGGGAGCCGCCATGCCCGCGATCGTGACCGACGACGGCGTGACGCTGCATGCCGAGGAGACCGGCCAGGGCGAGCCGCTCCTGTTCGTCCATGAGTTCGCCGGCGATCACCGCAGCTGGGAGCCGCAGGTCCGGTTCTTCTCCGCGTCCTACCGCTGCGTCACCTACGCGGCCCGCGGCTACCTGCCGTCGGACGTCCCGACCGATCCTGACATGTACTCTCAGGCCCGCGCGATAGCCGACGCGGTCACGGTGCTCGACGGCCTGCAGATCGGCCAGGCGCACCTGGTCGGCCTGTCGATGGGCGGCTTCACCGCGCTTCACCTGGCGATGGCGTACCCGGACCGGGTCCGCTCGGCGGTGGTCGCCGGGGCCGGATACGGCGCCGAGCCCGAGCACGCCGAGGCGTTCCGCGCCGAGTCCGTGCTCACCGCGGCCGCGTTCGCGGCCGAGGGCGCGGCGAAGGTCGCCGAGCGGTACGCGCTCGGCCCGGCCCGGGTCCAGTTCCAGAACAAGAACCCGCGCGGCTGGGCCGAATTCGCCGCGGCGCTGGCCGCGCACTCCTCGCTGGGCAGCGCCCTGACCATGCGCGGTGTCCAGGCCGCCCGGCCCTCCCTCTACGCGCTCGCCGACGACCTCGCGCGGATCAGCGTGCCGGTTCTGGTCCTGGTCGGAGACGAGGACGAGGGCTGCCTGGAACCCGCGCTTATGCTCAAGCGGACCATCCCCACGGCCGGCCTGGCCGTCCTGCCGCGTACCGGGCACACCGCCAACCTGGAAGATCCCGACGTCTTCAACCGCGCCGTCGACGGCTTCCTGGCCAGCGTGGCCCGTGGCGCCTGGCGTCCCCGCGACCCGAGGTCCCGTTCGGCGTCCACCACGGGCATGAGCTGACCGCCGTCACCAGCAGATCATTGATCCCGAACGGGCCGGGTTTCACGCTTACCCGAGGACGCTGATCGCCCAGACGGCGGTCTCGCCGGAATGGCCGTCACGGCTGGATGAGAGTCAGCGCGGAGGCGGCATGGCGGAACGCCGCTTCCGCCGCGGGGTTGTCTTCGATATGCCAGTCCTGGTGGTAGGTGCCCTGATGCTGGGCGATGTCGAACCACACGAGCCCGAGGGTGCCGTAGTGGCGCATCCCGGCGAACAGGTCAGGGATCTTGCGAGCCTGGTCGGCCTCGGGACCCACCGCGACCTCGGACAGCAGTACCGGCAGGCCGGTAAATGTCCGCACCTGGGCGATGGTCTTGCCGAAGATGCTGGAGAAGGTCTCGGACGGACCGTAGTAGTAGCCATCGATGCCGACCCAGGTGACGTACTTCGCGCCGGGCCACCAGGAGGCGATGGGGCCCGTGCCGGGTTCGTCCGCCTGAAGCGTCCACAGCCAGGTCACGTTGCCGGCATGCCGAGCGCGGAACAGTGCCACGATGTGCCGCCACGCCGCAACGAACGTCGAGGCTGGGAGGTGCCCGTAACCCCACGAGTACCAGTAGGCATTCATCTCATGCCCGAAGCCGATGACCACCGGGTGGCCGAAGCCGCGGACGCTGTCCGCGAACGAGCGCAGGTAGCTGTCGTAGCCGCCGGCGGCGATCCGCGAGACTGAGGCGAGGGTCGGATCCCATTGCACGATCGTGGCCGCGCTGTGGCTACGGGCCGCCTTCGCGAATGAAATCTGGAAGGGTTCCCTCCAGCCGCTGTAATACCCGACGAGGTTCGGCTGCTTGTCTGTCGCCTTGCTGAAATCCGCGATCGGCTGGAACGTATGCAGCGTCCCAGTCTCATAGACACCCAGGTAAGAGGCCTGCTCCGGCGGCAGGGACGCGGGCGTAGCTCCATGGCTAGAGGACGAAACATAGCGGCCGACCGCGAAGATCACGGCCGCGGCAGCGATCACGACGGCTACGAGGATCACCAGCCAAGATCTCATGCTGTCTTGCGTAGCACATCACTCGGATGGACCGTCACGAACTGACACCACCTCTGCCGACGATCCGGGAAGCCGCAGAGGGCACGACCAGCAAGAGCCAGGTACAGCCAGCCGCGCCTGATGCCGGGTGTACCGGGTGCAGGGTCTCTGCGGTGGCGCTTGCCGGTGTTGCTTTGCGTGATCAGGGTCAGCGAGAACCACCGTGCCCGCTGCCCCTGGTGCTACGCTGCTCAGCAAAACGCGCTGAGAGCGACGGGGGCGGTGCCACACCCAGAGCCCGGTAGTTCCATCCGGTAGCGTGCCATAGAGCTGGGTCGAGGACGCTCCGCCCGTCCACGATGTTCCGTTGTGCTACTACGGTTTCCAGGTCGTCGGGCCTAAGCTCGGCGAATTCGGCCCACTCGGTGAGCAGCAGCACCACGTGCGCGTTCCGCGCTGCCTCGGCCAGCGTCGCGGCGTAGTTGAGTTCCGGCCGCGCCCGGCGAGCATTAGGAAGAGCGGCCGGGTCGTACACCGTTACCTGGGCTCCCATCCCATGGAGGATCTGCGCCACATCCAGGGCGGGGGAATCCCGCACGTCGTCGGAACCGGGTTTGAACGCGGCACCAAGCACGCACACGGGAGCGTTCGCCAGATCCCCGCCGGCTAGTTCGCAGGCGAGGTCGGCGGCCCTGGTTCGCCGCCGCAGGTTGATCGCGTCTACCTCGCGGAGGAAGCCGAGTGCCTGGTCAGCGTCCAGATCAGCGGCCCGGGCGATGAACGCGCGGATGTCCTTCGGCAGGCAGCCCCCGCCGAAGCCGAGGCCAGGCCGCAGGAACGCGGGGCCGATACGCGAGTCAGCGCCAAGGATCCGTGACAGGACATGGACATTGCCCCCGGCGGCTTCGCATACCTCCGCCATTGCATTGATGAAGGAGATTTTGGTGGCCAGGAAGGCGTTTGCCGCTACCTTGGCCAGCTCGGCGGTCTCCAGTCCCGTGGCGAAGAACGGGGTGCCGTCGGCGATTGGCTGAGCATATACCTGCCGGAGGACTTCTTCGGCCCAGGGTGACGTGATGCCCGCGACAATCCTGTCTGGCGAAAGGGAGTCCGCCACCGCCGAACCCTCGCGCAGGAACTCGGGGTTCCACGCAAGCTCGGCGCTGGGGCACGCTTCCGCGAGATCCGCCGCGAGGCGCCGTGCGGTGCCCACGGGAACCGTGGATTTCCCGGCGACCAGGCACGGCCGGCCCAGCAGCGGGGCGAGTGTGGCGACGCACCCGTGCACCTGCGACAGGTCTGCATGGTCACTGCCGGGCTGTGGCGGGGTGCCGGCGCAGATGAAGTGCACATCGCCAAACGAGGCGGCGTGGTGGTACGAGGTGGTAAATGCCAGCCGCCCGGAGTCCAGGCCAGAACGCAGGAGCTCCCCGAGCCCGGGCTCGTAAATGGGTAGCTGCCCGGCGTTCAGCTGATCGACCTTCCGGGTGTCTGTGTCGACGCCGAGGACCTCGAACCCGAAGCTGGCCATGCAGGCCGCATGAGTAGTGCCTAGGTAGCCAGTGCCCAGCACGGTCAGGCGTAGTGAGCGGTTCACGACATGAGCCCGGCGAGAGTGCTGGCGCACCTGCTGCCGAATGCGATGGTGGCCGTAGGGCTGTTAATGACGAAGTACTGGTTGATGGAGTTTGCGGAATCGACCCACACGAACTCGTGCAGCGGGGACCAGCGGGCGAACTGCGGCGCTCCGTTTTCTGCCGCCGCCATGGCAAGGCCCACTCGGAACGGCTCAAACCACTCGTTATAGGACATGACCCAAACCAGCCTGACCTTGGTAGCGCGTTTAAACGTTGTCATGTCGCCGAACGCGGCGGTTGATTGCCACGTCGGCCGTTAAGATCCGTGGGCGTCTCCGTTGCCTGTACTGCTGCTTCCCATAGGATCGCCTCGTCCCGGGCGCCGTGTCCGCCCGCACCAGCCATACCGAAAGACCCAGTTGCGACATTTTGCTGAGGAACACCGTCTACGAAAGGATAGTGACCGATCCGCCAGAAAGGGGCATCTTTACCAATTCGTGTCAGAACACCTCGTTGCGGCCTTGTCGTGGCCATCGCCGCAGCGTATGCTCTTGATCCAGAAACCGGCGGTCAGGCGCACGGCCGTCATGGACGGGTCACTGTCAGTGCCGAGGCGCCGCGACGGAACGCCTTTTCAGCCGCCAGGCTGTGACCGATATGCCAGTCCTGGTGGTAGAGCCCGTTGTTCTGAGCGATGTCGAACCATGCCAGCCCGAGCGTGTCGTAGTGGTGCATTCCGGCGAACAGGTCCGGGATCTTTGTTATCTGGCCAGCGATGGGGCCCACGGCGGTCTCGGACAGCAACACCGGCTGGCCTGTAAAGGCCCGCACCTGTGCAATGGCCTTGCATAATACAGAATATGCTCCTCTGTGTTGGGTACCGTGACAGTGGAGGATGGATCATTTCTGTAACAATTGGGCTAGATAAGGTCTCTTTCCAGGTTTGCGGCACTATTGTCGCTGCAGAGGTGAGGTTAATGAAGAATCTGCGCGCACCCACTGATAGCTGCCGCTCCATCTCTGTCCTCGAACGTTGACAGTGATCTAGCTGGATGGGCAGGATTGTCGGTCAGGTCGACCTTGAAGAAGAACACGCCGCGCATGTGATAACTGCGGACGGTGGCGCAGGCAGCTGTGAACCAGTTTGCCTGTACTCGCTCACTGCGAGTGCCTGGTGCAGCCAGATCCTGAGGCTTTGAGTAGGCACCTGCCCGTGCCTGAATCCCTGTCTCATCAATAGCTGTTCTCCGCAATACTGATGGCGATACCTTGCCGAATAGTTCTTCCCATGCCGCCGTAACTTCCGCTGCTGACGCAGTAGCCGGAAGGTTCATATGCCAGTACATATCCATGCCAAGGTATTTCGTAGGCAGGAGCTCCGGTTTAGCCACCTGGAACGATGTGCCGGGCGCAGTTCCGAAGTAGTTCCCATCCCATGCCGCATATGAAATAACGCCGTGGTAGACCTGGGAGACACGGGCAAAGAACGACGGCCATAGTGGACTGCTGTTCAAGTCATACAGCTCGCTCTCTGTCACGAACTCCCTAACGCCGAACTGCTGAGCCATTCGCAGGTAGGGTAGCTCCGCATGATAATAACTGCTGAACCATCCGGCTGGGGGATACGGGTCGATCAGTCCTTCCCAATGATTCGCAGCACCTGGCACCATAATCAACGGCCGGTATTCTACCAGCAGATGATCTTGGATAGCGATCCTGGTCAGAATGGCCACATTGCTGGCGGATAGCGTGGCACCAGTCGACTTGACAGCGTCCATGTAAGGGTTCGGAGCGTAGAAATTCCAGACGATTCCGACCGCATCAGCTTTCAGCACGTGCTTGATATAAGCAAGAGTGCGCCGCCCGTAGGCCTCAACTTGAGCCGCCGGGTAGTTGTTCAGAGCGTATAGATCCACCCCCAGGACAGGCTGACTCCCGCCTAGGACCGGCCAGTCACCCTTGCCGAGTGCAGCGGCTGTCTTTACCGGGGCAGAAACGGCCCGATGCCCGCATCCAGTGACCGCCAATGCCACGGCCAGCAGTACCGCGAGCCGCCTCATGCTGTCTGCCTCAGCTTCCATATAGTGGCAGTACCTACCGCGCCGCTGAATGATTTGACGCGAACCGCGCCCGCCATGAGTTCGTGAAAGGCTGAATCACCCTCGGTGAAGCTCGACTGCAGATAGGTCCGCCAGGTGATCGCGTAGGTTGCAGCGTGAACGCAAGGCGTCGCGGCTTCGACGGTGCACCACCGTTGTTGGATTAGGTCGCCGATGCTTTGCTCAGTGACCACGATGCTGCTCAGCGGGATCTGAGCAGCCGTGTACTGCTGAACTTGGGAGAGCGTGTTAGCGCTGAAGGCAGGAACGGTTAGCAAGAACGAGCCCAGTCCGGCCGCCACGGCTGCGGCCATCACTGCGCGCTTCGAAGCTGACCGCCAGTTCCGGCGGGCCATCTCTGTCCACAAGAAGCAGTACGCTGGCAGGAGGATCAGGGCGAAATATTGCGGGAACTTCAGGGAACTGAAACCGAAGACCACAATCCCGGTCACCAGCCAGCTGAACAGCAGCGCATTGCCCTGGGCCGGCTCCCAGTTGCGTGCCTGGTAGCACCGTAGGACCCGGCGCGCCACGGTAATGACGGCGGCAAGCGCGAGCAACACGCTGGGAATGAAGTACCGGTACTGCGCGGCCAGGAGGTGCAGCACGCTACCTGGCGACGTCAGCGTACCGCCGCTATGCTGCAGCGCGAGCACTCGCCGCACCTGGGTTGTCGACTGGCCTATGTACCAGTCGTGGCCGGGCACGTCGAATGTTCGGACCATCACCGCCACGTAGGCCACGAACACCGTCACGGCCATACCAAGCAGGATCATGTGTCCCTTGTGAGCCCGACGCGTGACGAGCCAGCAGAGCAGGACAGCCAGCAGGACGTAGACCCCCGTCTGCTTGAAGCTCGCGGCAAATCCGATGGCAGCGCCTGCAATGGTGAAGCGCTGCCATGATGGCCGCTCTAGGGCGCGCTGGTACAGCAAGAATCCTGCGACAATGACGAGCATCAGGGCGTTCTCTATGTAGGAGACGCGCTCGATGTACATCAGCCAACCATCGAAAATCACGGGAACAATGGCGAACAGCGCCACACCGGGGCCATGGATCTTCCACAGCAGCCGGAACAGCACTGTCTGCATCGCAGCCGTCAAGATGACGCCCAGGATCCGGGCATGGTAGATGCTAGCCCCGATGATGTTGAACCACCTGGACAGTAGCAGGAAGTACAACGGCGGCTGATACAGGAAAGGCTCCCAGGGCACGCCATACAGCGAATGCTCGCTGAGTGCACCGTGCTGGACGTTCACCGACACCCGGTAGTAGACCGCCTCATCCCACTGCCACGCCGGAGAGACACTCAGATGCCACAGCCGCAGCCCTGTGCCCACGGCCAGGAGCGTCACGAAGACCAGCGCCGAAAAGACCGCCTCCCGCCGCCGTCGGCGGCGCCGCCTGGTCTCCGTCCGCTGTGAAGCGATCGGTGGCTCTGCCGGGTGCCGCTGCCCGCCCGCAGACTTCACCACGGCGCTCATTTCTGCGCCTTCTTCTGCCAGATCGCGTAGATGCTGTAGTCATTGCTGCCATCGTATGGCCCTACGGCTACGAGGCGATATCCCCGGTTCTGTTCAAGGGCCAGCGTCAGCGCGGGGAGGCCGGGTTCCCCTGAGTTGTCTCCGACGAGACCCAGCAGCGTCTGAACGGTCGTGCTGCCGTGCGGCGACAGCAGGATGCTTCCGGGCAACTCCGGGGCTGATGAGAAAGTCGTCGCATAAAAGAGCGTTATGACCCCGTAGTTCCCGCTCTGCAGCTGCGCTGAGTAGTAGGAGCGCCAGGCGTTTCGCGGCCCCGCTGGGGCAAGTGATAGGGCGGCGCTCCACCGCGTCCATTCACGGCCTTGCGGCGTGTAATACTCAGCAATATTTGCCTCATGTCCCGGCACGTAAATAAGTCCTCGGGTCTGTGCTGCCGCAGGCCTAAAGGAAGAGATAAATGCGCCTGCGTCAGGCCACGCGTGATAACGCCCCCAGGCTGACTGCAAGCTGTTGGCTGCTATGTATGAAAGAGCTACCAAACAACAAAACACCGTGAGCGGTTTCTTGGTCCCGGAAAGTCGATGGATAAATTTACCGCACCCATAGGCGCTTACGATGGCGGCGAACCAGATACCGTAGGCGAGATGCTTGTCGATCGACCAGGCTGTCTGATCGTGAAGCTGCACCGCGGGCACTATGAAAACCGTAAAGCTCAGCACCACTAGCAAAGCAGCGCGCGACCGGTTTTCGGTATTGATCGCAGCGATGCCGCCTATTACGGCGAGTCCAATTATCAGTCCTGAGTACCCCAGAATTTCATTTAGAATCGCGGCGATGCTTTGATGATCGGCGATATTTCGCGCGACCACGGTGAACAGTAGTCCGGCCCAGGAATGCGAGGCGGTCATCAGCAAGCCGAAGAGCGCTGCCCAGCCGCCCACCAGCCACGCCGTCCTGGCGAGCGCCTGCCCCGCCCGCATGCAGGGCAGCCATACGAAGAACGCGAAGGCAATCACCACGGGGTCGATGACGATTCCCGAGTACGCAGTCATATTGGCGAGCGCAAGAGCGACCGCCGCAGCGGCCACGAAGGCACCACCGCGGCGCCGGTAGCCGGCCTGCACAACCAGCAACGCTGAGAGCGCGGTCAGAAGAACCGACAACGGATCATAGGTAGCGAATGCCAACCGCAGCGCTGGCTCGCTGAACGCCCATAGGGCAGCGGCGAACACAGCCCCTGTGCGGCTGATCAGCCACGACGCCGTAAAATAGAGCAAGACTGTCGCTGCGAGCATGAAAACCAGTGACAGGATTCTCGCCACGGCAAGGCCCCCGATGCTGTCGGCTATGGCGCCCAGGGGCGGGTAGATGAATGGTGATCCTGAAAAGAGCCGGTATGCATACGCTGATGGCCATGGTGTCCCGTGCAGCCAGTGCGCGATCTCAAGACGACCGACCCAGAGGTAGTCCGCCTCGTCTATGTAAGCTGTGTTGCTCCAGATAAGAGTCAGAGAGAGGACGGCCTGCACTGCGCAGATGGCCGTCAAGGGGTGCAAAAAGCGCCGCCAGGGACGCCGGAGGCGTTGCCTTGGACGCTGAAGGGACCGCTGGCTTGGTGGCTGGTATTGATGCCGGGTCGCGGACGGCATGGCGGCTTTCACGTCTGCGCCTTCTTCTGCCAGATCGCGTAGATGCCGTAGTCATGCGTACCTGAGATATTGCTGGTGTCGTACGGCCCCACGGCTGCGAGACGATATTGTTCCCGGTCCGTATCAAGGGCCTGCGTAAGCGCGGGGAGGCCGGGCTCTCCCGAGTTATTCCCGACGAGATTCAGCAGTTCCTGATACGTGCCGCTTCCATGCGACAACAGCAAGATGGTTCCTGATAGCCTCACCGACGAGAACGTCGTAGAGTAAAAGAGCACTATCGCCCCATAGTTTCCGTCGTGCAGTTGCGCCAAATAGTAAGAGATCCAGGCGCTTTGCGGCATTGCCACAGGATCAAGTGATAGTCCCGGACGCCACCGCGTCCAGTCATTGCCTTGCGGCGTGTAATATTCAGCGATCTTGGCCTCGAGTCCCGGCAGGTAAAGAAAGCCCTGACTCTGCGCCGCGATAGGCCTAAAGGTGCTGATGAACGCGCTCGCATCAGGCCACGCATGGTAACGTTGCCAGGCTGTTTGCCAGCTAATTGCAGCCGGGTAAGCAAACGCCATTGCGCAGCAGAGCGCGGCGAGCGGCCTTCTGGCACCCGGAAGCCACCGAATGAACTTGCCGCATGCGTAACCGGCTGCGATGGCGGCGAACCAGATTCCATAGGCGAGATGCTTGTCAATTGTCGCGGGGGTTTGGTCATGAAACTGCATAACCATGAAAGCACCGAAACACACCCCTCCGAACAATGCAGCGTGGTTCCTACTTTCAGATTGAAGAGTAACCAGGGCCCCAATCAACGCAAGGCCGATGATCAGAGCTGAATATCGCCAGATCTCGCTCAGTATTGGGGAGATGCTTTGGTAATCAGCGGCGTTCCGCACGAATGCGGTGGACGAGAGCCCAGCCCATGAATGCGAACCGGTCATCAGCAGCCCGAAGAACAATGCCCAGGCCCCAGTTAGCCACGCAGTACAAGACAGTGACTGCAGTAGCGGCATGCGGATTCGCCACGCGAGGAACGCGAACGCGATCACCACCGGGTCTATGACGATCCCCGAGTACGCCGTAACGTTGGCCAGGGCAAGGGCGACCGCCGCAGCCGCAACGAACTCACCTCGGCGGCGGCGGCCCGCCTGCACAATAAGCCACGCTGAGAGCGCCGTCAGAAATATCGACAACGGGTCAAGGGTAGCGAATGTCAGCCGCATCGCAGGCTCACTGAAGGCCCATAGGGCAGCGGCGAAGAGGGCTCCCGTGCGGCCGATCAGCCTTGACGCTGTGAGATAGAGCAGGACTGTAGCAATGAGCATGAAGATCAGCGAAAGGATCCTCGCGCCGGCGAGGCCGCCGACGCCGTTGGCAAGGGCGCCAAGCGGTGCATACAAAACTGGCGATCCGGAAAAGGTCCGGTATGCATACGCCGACGGCCATGATGTCCCGTGCAGCCAGTGCGCGATCTCAAGACGACCGACCCAGAGATAGTTCGCCTCATCAATGTAAGCCGTGTTACTCCAGACCAGGGTCAGGGAAAGGGCGGCCTGCGCGGCGCAGATAGCCGCCACTGGATGGAGCAGACGCCGCCATAGACGCCCCGCCGGTTGCCTCACCTGCGATCCGGCGGCCGAAGGTGCGGTGATGGGAGAGACCGCCGCTCTGGGACCTGATCGGATCAGGTTCGTCACGAGGCCGACGGTGAAGACTGAACCTAGCACGAGCCCGAGAGCCGGGTATAGAACGCTCTCCAGGCTCCGCGAGCGGACGACCTGGTGCACGACGAGCACCGCTGCGCAGCCCAGCATGAGCCCGGCCATGACGGATCCGTAGCTATAGAGGGCGGCTGCAGACGCGCTGCTGGCTCCCACCGCAGCCACCAGCGGCAAGACCATCGCCTGGCGCAGCCGCCGTTGGGCGAGAGGACTGTCCATGTGGGCTCGGATGAAGTACGCGCACCCCTTTGACGAGCGCCGGTACTCTCTGACTAGTGCGCGCATCCCACGGCGATGATGGTGCCAGCCGAAGAGGTCCCGGCAGACGCGAATCTTGTGCCCGGTCTTGGCGACGCGCCAGAACCACTCGTAATCTTCATAGCTGCCGTGAGACCAAAACGGGTCTATGGGGCATTTAGCATACAGCTCACGCGTAAACAGAACGTTGGCCAAGATCGGCGGCTTATGTCCGCGCGCGCCGAAGTCTGCTCCGGTGACGGTGTACGACTCGGCTATGCGGGGCGTTTTGGCGCCGATCCATGTACTGTCGGTATAACGACCCCAGAAACTGTCATGGGATGACTTCATGCCGCCTGCTACGCAACTGACGCCGTCGTCCTCCAGTGCGGCGACCGCCCGGCTCATCCAGTCACGTGGGAGCACGATGTCGCTATCTACCAGCGCGATAAGGTCGCCTGAGCTCATCCTGACGGCCGCATCGCGCTTAAAGTTCGCATCCCGCATTCCCGGAGGTGTCTCTGTTTCCCAGATCGATAGTCTTGGATCAGATATGCCCTCCAGCGCTCTCCAGGTCGAATCTCCTGGCGAGCCGATCAGGGTAATCTCATGAAGACGGGGATAGTCCTGGTACAGCAGGGATTCCACTGCCGCCCTGATAGTGCTCTCATTGCTGCGGCACGGGATCACGACACTGACTACCGGCGCCGGACGCTCCCTAACGAGTACCGGCATTGCCGGGGCAGCAGGCTTAGGGAGTTGGCTCCTACCAGGTATAAATACGAGCCGGTCGCCTGCGACGTAGTTGACAACAGTAAATACTGCGGTCAGCGCCACGTTGGCGGCAAGGTAGTTCATGCCTAGCCGGAGCAATCCTGCATAGAGCGCCAGATTGAGGGTGATCGTCACCGTCTTTTGGGCATTGAAGCGGGCAAAGGCCAGCCAGAACGGTACGTTGCGGTCACGCCAGGTGAGCCAGCGATTCAGCAGAAAGCTAGTCTCTACCGACGCGACGGCCTGGACTGCATATGAAATCACGGGCAGTACATGCCAATTACCGGTTAGGACGACCTGGAGGCCGAGCCCCATCAGGAAAACAAACCCACCTATCGCGCAGAAGAGCGTGAACCGTGCGGCCCGGCGCTGCAAATAGGGTGGTGGAGGAGCCGCGTGCCTGCCACGTCTGGCTGCCCGAGCCGTTCCTCGCTGCACTCTTGCCTGTTCCACCGATGCGGGCTCCGGCTCCATAGCGGCAAAAGCCGGTTCAGGGTTTTCCAGAAGGCCAAGCGATCGACCATTTTGAGCAGCAGCTTCCTGCAGACGAGCCGCCCTCTGGCTGGCCGCCATCGACTGCAGCATCTGCATCCCTTCGGCTTGCGAGGCAGGCAGGCCGATGGGCGGGAACTCTGTCGGGAATCCGCTGCGCGCCTTTTTCCTCTCGCGGGCAGTCAATGTGACGGTCCTTCCGCGTGGCGTTGGTATCTGTCGATGATCCTCGCGATATTCCGGTCGGGGTGGCTGGCGTTCTCCCTATGCGTGTTATGCGCGATCGGGAGGCTGAGGTGGTTCCTTGGGTGTTGCGGCAGGCAGTCGCGTCGGGGCACGTGTTCAGCGATGAGCCGCGGTAGCCGGATACCCATGTCCTTAGTAAGCTGCAGCCACCCATTCATGACGCGCGCCTGTGGTACGTTCCGGCGGCTCGACGGAATGCAGCGATAGCCGCGGAACTGCTGAGAGTCCAGTTTTTGATTGCGACCGAGTCGAACCATACGAAACCGAGCAGTCCATAGAGGCGAATGCCAGCGAACAGGTCGGCTATCTTCGCGGGCTGGTCAGCGGCTGGCGCCGCAGATGTCTCGGCGATGAGTATCGGATCGCGAGTCAGCATGCGCACAGCTACGATAGTTGGCCCGAACAAGGAAGCGAATATCGACGATCGGTCGGAGTAGTAGCCGTCGATTCCTACCCAGGTCACATACGAACTGCCTGGCCACCAGGGAGCTGGGGAGGGCACGCCAGATCGTGCATCGATAGTGTTGACTGTCCACAGCCAGGTCACATTCCGGGCACTCTGCGCACGGAAGGTCATAACGATGTGCCGCCATGCAGCCACGAACACGGTCGGCGAGGTGTGCCGGTAACCCCAGGAGTACCAGTATCCGTTCATCTCGTGGCCGAAGCTCAGGATGACCGGGTGGCGGTAAGCACGGACGGCCTTGGCGTAAGCGGTCAGGTAGCTGTCGTACTGTCCGGATGCGATCGCAGCGAGGTTGATGCCCTTCGGCTCGATCTGCACAAGCGGCACCGCTCCGTCATGGGCTGCGGTCATTGCGAAAGCGGCGCGAAAACGCTCCAGCCATCCGCTGTAGTACAGGACTACACCCGGCTTCACTCCGGTCGCCATCGTGAACGCTGTCACCCCTGCGTAGGAGTCAGGGACCCCATCGGGGTAAAGCCCGATGTAGGAGTCGGGAGTGGTGGGCAGAGCAAAGCGTCCGCGTTGTGGTCCGGAGTGCCCGGTCTTCGCCGGATGCCCCGTGCCGTGTAGCGCAAACGTTGCGACGATTGCCGCCGCTACGCCTACGGCAACAATGGTTGCGACTAGCCTTGCCCGATGGCGTCTGGCCGGGGGCCCGAGTCTTTCCGACTGGGTTTGACGGTGCCGTTCCAAGCGCAGAAAGTCAGCCAAAATGGCAGTGCCTCCTAACCGTCGCGCTTTGCTTAGCCCTCAGTGCCGTCAGACGCAGCGAACCGTTCATGACCTCGGCCTGGTGTAGGTACTGGCGCCCTTGCGGAACGCGTCAAAGGCCCCGGAACTGTCGATTCCGAAGGCCTGCCCGATGGAGTTCGTGGAGTCGAACCACACGAACCCGAGCAGCCCGTACGTGTGAATGCCGGCGAAGACATCGGCGATCTTGCTGGGCTGGCCCGCGGCAGACGTGGCGCCCGTCTCGGCAATGAGAATCGGAGCGCCGGTCAGCGCGCGCACCTTGGCGATGGTCGGCCCGAACAAGGGAGCGAACTGCCAGGATGACTTGAGGTAGTAGCCGTCGATTCCTACCCAGGTCACGTAGGAGCTGCCGGGCCACCACGGATCAGGCGGAGGGATCCTGCCGCGTTGTGTGTTGTTGACGATGTTAACCGTCCACAGCCACGTCACGTTCTGGGCTCCCAGCGCGCGGAACAGAGTGACGATGTGCCGCCATGCGGCCACGAAGGCCTTCGGAGCTGTGTGCTGATAGCCCCACGGTGACCACGACCCGTTCATTTCGTGGCCGAAGCTCAGGATGACGGGGTGACGGTAGGCGCGGACAGCCTCGGCGTAGGCGCTCAGGTAGCCGTCGAACTTCCCGGCTGCGATCGCGGGGACGGTGACGCCCTTCCCCTCAGGGTCCATTTGGACAAGTGGCACCGCGCCGTTTTCGGCGGCCTTCGTAGCGAAGCCGGTCTGGAATGGCTCGTACCATCCGCTGTAGTACATAACTACATCTGGCGTGGTCCCGATGGCGTTCGTGAACGCCGTCACGCCGTTATACGAGAAGGGGGCGCCGTTGGCGTACACCCCGAGGTAGGCACCGGAGTCGGCGGGCAGATGGACCGGCAGCGGGCCGAGGTGATCCGCGGATCTGTTGTAGAAAACGACACCTACGGTGATTGCCGCCGCGGCAATGATCGCCGCGCAGGTTGTCAGGATCCTCCTGCGCTTCCGTGGCGTACTAATGCTGCGATGCTTCACAGAAGTGCTCTTTCTGTTACCCCGCCCTGGTGGCGGCGTGGAGCGAATCTCATCCCAGCCGTGGGTTGGCAGGCGTGTCATGCTGCTATCTCCGCGGCCTTCGAACGGGCGCGCCAGACGCCCTTGCTTGGAGTTATCAGCGGCGCCAGCATGTAGAGCTGTACAGCGGCCAGCACCTCCGTGGCCCAGTACGGACGCCAGCCGTACTGGTGCACCCGCAATGCCAGGCCCGACCAGAGCAGAACCTGGACCAGCACGATCCATGTGCACAGGATCCGGTTCACCTTCACGGGAACCTGCCCTCCGTATGGCGAGGCACCGGTGGGGATCCACTCGGCAACAAGGCCCCGGATCGCATACCAGATCGCGTATATGTGGCAGCACGAGTTGATCATGCACACCCGGTAGATAGTCGGCCGCCAGCCGCGGCTCAGCATCGGGAATACGAACAGGCTAGCGGCAAGCGCGGGCAGGATCGGCAGGTAGTTGTGCGGGTAGATGCGCCCGGGATAGAACCAGATCATCGTCAGCGTCGGGAACGGCCCTGTGAGCAGCAACGCGGCCGATGACATGTAATACAGGAATGCTGCCCAGAAGGCAGCCCGCTGCTCCCAGGTGAACGGTGCTTGCTGGAAATGCTTCTCGATCATCAACAGCATCGAGGAACGGCACCAGCGGACTTGCTGATTGGCCAGGGACGGGAAGTCATGGGGCGCCACGCCCTTGGCCAGGCAGAGGGGTAGGTAGCGGGTCTCATAGCCGGCCCACCACAGTTTCACGCCGGAGTGGACGTCCTCACCGATCGGCACCCGAGCGAAGCCGCCAGCGGCCAGGACCGCTGCGCGGCGGTAAACCAGGTTCGTGCCTGCGCAGATTGCTGCTTTATGGCGGTCCCTGGCCGGCTGGATGAACCGGAAGAAGATCTCCTGGAGGGTACCGGCATAGCGCTGGATGTAGGAGAACGATGGATTGGCGACGTCGAAATACTGTGCGGTCTGGACGATGCCGACCTTGGGATCGGCGAAGTATGGCATGGTCTCGTAGAGAAATTCCGGACGCACGGCAAAATCGGCGTCAATTACCGCGATGAAGTCTCCGTCGCTGACGCCAAGGGCATGCAGGAGGTTGCCGGCCTTCTTCAGCTCGCCTGGGTTGGGTCGCACGATGTACCGGAAGTCGTACCGGTCTGTAAGGTCTCGGACTTTCTCCCTAGCCGAATCATCCAGCACGTAGACGGTCTTGAGCCCGTGCCAGCTCATTTCGCTGACGTATCGAAACGTGTTGTTCAGCACGGCTAGCGGCTCACCGCAGCTGGGCAGGAGCACGTCTACCGTCTCGCCGTGCTCTGTGTAGTCGGCGACGGTGGCCCGGTGCTCGGAAAGGGTCAGCCTCGGACGCCCGATTCGCAGCCAGAAGTTGACCACGACCGGTGGCACCATGACCATCAGCAGTAGCCACATAACTGGTGAGAGAAGCCAGGCGCGCTCGGCCACATGGACGTACCCGTAGAGAACCCCGGCGGACGCGACAAGCAGCCACGCGAATACCCAGCGGCGCGGTTTGCCGAAGTAATTGTACTTTTCCTGGTCGTCGGGCGGCCGTGGCAGGTAGATCTCCTGCAACTGCTCAGCGACCATGGGTTCAGTGACGGCCACGATCACCCCCGGATGATCGGGCGGGCGTCGGCGCCCCCGACGCCCAGATAGTGAACTGGCCGGCGCGAGCCAGCACGTAGTAGCCGCCCGCATGCCGCATGTCCGCAGTGATCTGCCTATCAGTAGGTGCGGTGTCTCCGAAGTCGAGAATCACCAGTGAGAAATAATGGCTGCTGATCGCTGTCTCGTAGGAAGATTCCCCAGGGGGTTCCCCTTGGTACTGGAAGTAATAGGTACTTGACCATCGCTGCCATGGGACTTCGCCACTCAGGTAATAAGCCTCAACGTCGTAGTCTTCTGCCAGATAGTTGCCCGGATGAGAATCGACCGTTGAGCGGAGGACATCAACAGCCTCAGTAGCATTTGGCCAGACCTTGTAGAGGGCAGCCGCCTGCCCCATCGAGCCGAACAGCGTGGACGCGACTATGGGCAGCGCCATAACGGGTGCCCACCCGTGACCCGGGTCGACTCTGCTCAACCGGGCCATCGCATAGCCCGCCGCGATCGAAGCGAACCAGGCGCCGAACACCACGTGCTTCTGCAGGCTGACGATGGTGTGGAGCCTGGCGTGCTCGGCCGGGGCCAGAAACGCGGCAGCAGCCAAGACGGCGGGCAGGAGTTTGTCCCGCGGTTCTCTTCGGCTGGCCAGCACGACACCAAGCACGGCGAGGACCAGGATGAGGCTTGTCCACACATAGGTCCTCTGGAGAACCGCAGTCACCGCAGCGTTGGACTGAGGCCGGGCAAGCGTGCTGCTCGTCACGCCCAGCCAGTACTCCCGGCCGCCAACGACGACAGCCGCGGTGATCAGAATGAGCCAGGAGCAGAAGACAGTCAGAAAAGCCGTGAGCCGTGCACCACCCCGTTGCTGCCGCCACACGGCGAAGGCTACGACCGCCAGCACGACCGGAGTAAACAAGGTGGCCGCGTACTTCACGAGGTCGGCTGCCGCCAGCGTGACGCCAGCGGTGATGAGAAGAATGGTTCGGGTCCGGAATAGACAGTCGGCGGACCTGACACCTAGCCATGCGGCCAGGGCCAGCAGGAGCAAGGCCATCGCGTCGAAGGTCGCGAAGGCACCAAGGACCTGCGCGCCGGCGAGGGTAGCGAACAATCCGGCCGCCAAGAGCGCCGCCCGCCGCCCGTACAGCAGGGCCGCCGTAGCCCACAGGAGGCTTGTGACCCCGAGCATGAGGCACAGCGACAGGACGCGCGCCGCGACAAGACCTCCAAGGCCATCAGCCAGCGCGCCGAGTGGCGGGTAGATGACGGGTGCCCCCGAGAAGTACGCAGGGAAGTTCGGGATCGGCGTGTGGTGCAGCCACCGAGCCCATTCCAGGTGTCCAGCCCGCAGATAGAGTGCCTCATCCTGAAATGCTGTATTGGACCAGATGAGCCGGAGGGAGAGAACCGCCTGGACGGCTAGGACCGCGAGCAGTGGCCACCATGCATATACCTGGCTGAGCAGGCCGGGCTGCCGGGGGCGGCGTGAGGTCGGCACCTGGTCGCGATGACAATGTGTGACCGTATCCAGGGCATGCCCAGAATCCGCCGGCACAAAGTCAGTAGGATGCCGGGCCGTTTCAAGCTGCCTGGCATCACTCGGCGGTCGCTGGCTGCTGATCAGTTCGTGACTCCAGCTGCCAGCGGTTCTGCTCGTCCTGAATGAATATGTTCAGTTAGCCGTGGTGGTGAAAGAAAGGCTGCCAATTTAGCGCTCTGCCGCTGGTCCATAGGTCGCACCTGCCTACGGTCATGGGAAACCAGGGGCATCTTGGCCGAACCCCCCAAACCCGCGAAGTGTAATAGCGTCGTCACTTGTCGTGGCCAGACCCTTCCCACGACAAAACTGCCGCGTCTGAAAGGTACAGTTCATCTCGCCCGCGCGAGTGCTCTTTGCTGATATTTCCGGTAAAAGGCGGACAGAAGGCGGGACCTCGCGGATCGGCGTGTGATGGCAAGGCAGCACTGTGAGTACTTCCGGCGTATGATCCCACATGCGAAGTCTGTCCGAATTGGTTAGACCCGCCGTGCTAAGGCATGGGACCGTTTGGCGTTAGCTCGTCACGTACGCCCAGCCGGAAGGAAATCTCGGCCTGCAGGTTGCCTTCGATCCTCCAGTCCTGGTGGAAAATGCTGCCGTGCTGGGTCTTGTCGAACCACACCAGCCCGAGCGTCTTGTACGTGGCCATCCCGTGGAACAGGTCCTGGATCTTGGCGAACTGGCCGGCCTCGGGCCCGACCGCGGTCTCCGACAGCAGCACCGGCTTGCTGGTGAAGGCCCGTACCTGGTCGATGGTCTGGCCGAAGACGCTGGCGAAGGTGTCGGAGGAGCGGTAGTAGTAGCCGTCGATGCCGACCCAGGTGACGTACTGCGCGCCTGGCCACCAGGAGGTGATCGGCCCGGTGCCAGCCTGATCTGCCTCGAGCGTCCACAGCCAGGTCACGTTGTCCGCGCCCTGACCGCGGAACAACGTCACGATGTGCCGCCACGTGGCCACGAACGTCGCGGCCGGGACATGCTTGTAACCCCACGGATACCAGGGCGCGTTCATCTCGTGCCCGAAGCCGATGACCACGGCGTGACGGAAGTTGCGAACGCTATCGGCGTACGAGCGCAGGTAGTCGTCGTAGGTGCCGGACGCGATGGCCGAGATGGAGGCGGCCGTCGGATCGATCTGCACGAACGGGATGACGCCGTGCTTGCGGATCGTCTGTGCGAACGACATGTCGAACGGCTGCGCCCAGCCGCTGTAATATCCCACAAGGTTCGGCTGCCTGCCCGCCATCCTGCCGAATCCCGCGACCACCCCATAGTCAGGTGGCGACCTGGGTTCGAAGGCGCCCAGGTAGGCGGCCAGTTCGGAGGGCAGGGAGGCATGGGCCGCCGGTGGATCAGACGATGATTGGGCCAGGCGGCTGGCCGCAACGCCGACCGCGGCCGCCGCGAGCGCGACCGCGAGGAACATCACCAGCCGAGATTTCATGCCGCCCGGCCCCCGGGGAAGATCACACGGCCCACGACGGCGAGGTTGAGCAGGCCGAAGAAAAGCAGGACCGCGAACTGCAGGGAACCCAGGGTCGCCGTCCGCCAGACGCCCAGGGCCAGCCACAGCACGGCCGCGCTGCCGCTCCACCAGGTGATCCCGATCCGGAACCGGCGCAGCGAGCTTCCCGGCGTCCGGGTCGGGTGCCAGCTCATCGACCTGCCCCGGGCGCCATCCCAGATGGCGAACACGTGCGCCCAGCCGCGGGCAATGCCCAGCGGCCAGATTCCCGGCCCGAAGCGGGACCGGTGCCAGAGGGGATATAGCACGAACCCGGTCAGCATCGCCGGGAGCAGGATGATGAAGTTCCGCAGCCGGATCTGGCCGGGCAGGAAGGCCAGCATGACGATGGGAATGACAGGTCCGAAGAACGTGATCAGGGCGGTGTAGGCGTAGTAGAAGAACCCGGAGATGTAGGCCAGCCGGGCCGGGAACCGCATCGGTATCGACCACAGACGCCACGAGAAGACGATGCCCACGTTCCCGGAGCACCAGCGGTACTGCTGCCGCACGAACGCGTCGAGGTTGTCCGGGCAGATCCCGGTCGAGAGCAGGATCGGCAGGTAGACCATGGACCAGCCGGCCCGGCGCACATCGAGCCCGGTGTGCACGTCCTCGGCGTAGGGAATCAGCGTCGGGCCGCCCTGCGGCTCGAGCGCCGCCCGCCGGTAGATCGCCGAGGTCCCGCAGCAGACGGCCGCGTCCAGCCGCTGGCGGGCCACCTGGACCGTCCGGTAGAACACCTCCTGGATCGGCCCCGCCGCCCGCTCGATCCAGGTCTGCGCCGGGCTGGCCCTGAAGTACTGCGGGGTCTGCACGATCGCGATCGCGGGATCGTCCATGTAGGGCAGCGTCTCGGCCAGGAAGTCCCGGCGCGGCGCGAAGTCCGCGTCCATGATGACCAGGTATTCGGCGCTGGTGCGGGCGAAGGCGTAGCGCAGGTTGCCGGCCTTCTTGCCGGCCGGCCAGTCGGCCCGGTGGATGTAGGAGAAGCCGAACGAGTCTGCCATCGACCGGGCCTCCTCGGACGGCCCGTCATCGAGGACGTAGGCTCGCGCCTGGCCCTGGTAGTCCTCGATAAGGCCCGAGACGGCGGTCCAGGTGTTGCGAAGCAGTTCGATCGGCTCGCCGCAGATGGGCAGATAGATGTCCACCTCCGGATAGGACGGCGGGTGCCACGCCGCGATACGCGCCTGGTGGGCGGCGAGGTCGAACCCGGCACCCGCGAAATTCACCGGCAGGCTGATCGCCTGGTACACGATGTAGGTGGCGGTGAAGAGCAGGAACGGCGAGAGCACCAGGTCCTGGGTCTCGAACCTGACCTGGCTGACGATGAGGCAACACGAGCCGATGAGGATCACGGTCGTCAGGTAGGGCAGGTTCCGCTGGACGTAGGAGTACTTCTCGTCTTCATCCGGGGGGTGCGGGGGAACCAGCTGTTGCCGCCCGTCTGAGGCAGTAACCGGGCCTGCGATGGTACCGGAATCAACTGCCCGCAGGGCGCTCACGACTGCGGCTCGTATTTCCAGATCACGTAGGCGCCCTGGCCGATCGGGGGGATCTCTATGCCGTACGGGACGACCTGGATGGCCTGGTAGTGATGGTTGCGGTGGATGTCGGCCGCGATGCTCTTGTCCAGCGATGTGGTGTCGGTGAAGTTCAGCGCGATGAGGGAGAAGTAGCCCTCCTGGATGTACATGGCGAAGGTGCCCGCATTGCCGGCCCCGACAATCCCGGCCTTGGTACTCGGCCCGCCGGTGGGCGCACCCGACGGCAGGACGATGTTCCGTGTGCTAGACCATCGCTGCCACTGGCTCCCGGCCGGCAGGTAATACTCCGCGATGGACGGGTCCTCGACCAGGACGCGCCCGTCGCCGTGATCCACGAGCGGGCCGAAGATCTTGATGAAGTCAGACGAGTTGGGCCAGTTAGTGGAGAGCGTCCATGACTGGGCGGCCCCGAGCGTCACGGGGAAGCAGAGCGCGATCACGCAGGCTCCGGAGGTGACGGCGCGCATATTCGCCGCGGGCGATGTCTCGATGAGCCTGTCCACCGCGTAGCCTGCGGCGATGGCCGCGAACCAGGCGCCCATAGCCCCGTGCTTGTTCAGCGAGGCTGTGGTGTACAGGCTCGCCTGCTCGGCCGGCACGAGCAGCGCCGCGATGGCCAGCAACGTCAGCAGCCACGCCTGCGCGCGTCCTGGCCGGCTGACCCAGCCGATGACCGCGCCACAGAAAGCGGCCACTAGGATCACGCCGGTCCAGGACCAGAAATGAGCGAAGACAGCGAGCGGGGAGTCGGTGCCGGGCGCTCGCTCCAGCGTGGTCACGTCGATCCCGTGCAGGTAGCGGCTTCCGCCGATCAGCACGGCCGGCGTGAGCAGTACCACCACAATTGCCAGCAGGGTCAGGGCGCGCCCGGCGGCGAGCTTGCCGCCCGGCTTCGGGAAGGCGGTGACCAGGGCGAGCAGGATTACGACGGGGTCGAACAGGGCCGATGAATACGAGGTCGCGTTGGCCAGCGCCAGTGCGACGCCGGCCGCCACCATCCAGCCGGTCGCGTCCGCCCGGTCACCGGCCCGGACGACGAGCCAGGCGGCCAGCGCGATCAGGAACAGCGACATGGCGTCGTAGGTGGCGAACCCGCCCAGGTGCAGCGTCGGGCCGAGCACGGCGAACAGCGCGGCCGCGAAGAAGGCGGCCCGGCGGCCGAACAGCCGGTCAGCGGTGGCCCACAGCGCGACGGTGGCCCCGAGCATGAAGGCCAGGGACAGGCTCCGGGCCCCGGTCAGGCCCCCGAGGCTGTCGGCGAGCGCAGCGAGCGGCGGGTAGATGACCGGGGCTCCGGAGAAGAATGAGGGGAACTGCGGAACCGGGGTGCCATGCAGCACGTTTGCCCACTCAAGATGCCCGGCCCACAGGTACAGGGCCTCATCCTGGAAGGCCGTATCGGCCCTGACGAGCCGGACCGAGAGGATCGCCTGAATGGCCAGCACGACCAGCAGCGGCCAGCTGGCGGGCAAACGGAGGCCCATTGTTCGCTCTGACCGATGTGAGGCAGCCGTTCCCTCGGCGAGCGCCGTAGTCGGCGCGGAAGAATCCGCCGACTGCTGGATCGCTGGGCCGTGGTCCATAGGTGGCACCTGCCTGTTACCAAGGCGTACAGGGGTGCTTCAACCGACCCCCCTAGTAGCTGACGTACTGTACTGAAGGTGTCACCTAACGCAGCGTTTCCGTACGAAATATGGACACCGCAAACCAGACCGTAACGGCAGGACCCCACACAGGAGGTGTATTCCGCAAATTTTGCGGGAGAAAATCCTCTTGCCGCCGCACGACGGCGCGGAGCAACGAGACCGGTCATGATCGTGAAGCTGTGGATTTCCTATCACAATTCGTAGTCTCACTTGAATAGCCGCTGATCCTGTGCTCCGCTATACCGTGCGGCTCGCATCGCCCTACCTGTATCGGCGTACCGCTCAGGGGGTTTGACCCGCATGGGAGATGAGGACCGGGGCCAAGAACTGCCCCAACGTGTGCGAGGTGCGGCCCGGCCCGGGCCGCCCCCGTCAGCTCCCTCATTGTCTTCAGTGCTATCGGAGGAAGTGCGGCTGCGCATGCAGGCGGCCGTCGAGGCGGAGCGTGCCCAGGCGGCAGCCCAGGAGGACGATACGACCGAGCCGCCGCTGACGAACGGGCACGGCACGCGAAGCGCCAAGCCCGAGCCTGCCGTCAGGCCCGGTCGCCCTGCCAAGGCCCAGCCCACGGCCAAGGCCCAGCCCACGGCCAAGCCTAGGCGCGCTCCCGAAGACGACGAGCTAACTGAATGGCTCAAGCCCGCCGTCAGGCCCCAGCCCGCTGCCAAGGCCGAGCGCGCCGCTGAGCCCCCGCCCGCGGTCAAGCCCTCGCCGGCTAAGGCTCGGCGCACCGGGGATAGGCCGGCCCGCACCAAGCCCGCGAATGGGCTCAGGCGCCGCCTGTTCGCCCTTGTGGTGATCACCCTCGTCGCCATAGGGACGCTGGCCGTCGTGGCGGTCAGGCAGTTCGCCCGGTCGCCGGGGACCAGCGCGACCAGCCCCGCCCTGCTACGCCAGGAGGCGGCGATCCGCAACCAGGCGGCCGCCTGGGTGGCCCAGCAGGTCAGCCAGGACAGGCCCGTAGCCTGCGACCGGGTGATGTGTTCCGCGCTCACCGCGCACGGTTTCCCCTCGCACGACCTGCTCGTGCTCGGGTCGGCCTCGCTTGATCCGGTGAGGTCGGCCGTGGTCGTGGAGACGGCCACCGTCCGCGCCATGTTCGGCAGCAGCCTCGACACGGCCTGGGCGCCGGCGGTCCTGGCGTCCTTCGGCTCCGGGACCGCGAGCGTAACCGTCCGGGTGACCGCGCCCCACGGGGCCGTCGCGTACCAGACCGCGCTCAGCGCCGACCTGGCCGCCAGGAAGGCATCCGGGGCCGCATTGCTGAACGATCCTCAGATCAAGGTCTCGGCCCTCGCCGGAGAGCAGCTTGCCGCGGGACAGGTCGACTCGCGGCTGCTGCTGGCGCTCGCGGCTCTGGCCGGGCACCAGCCGATCAGCATCGTGCAGTTCGGGAACATCGGCCCCGGCGCGAGCGCCGGCATCCCGCTCCGCTTCGCCGACCTGGCCGAGAACGGTCAGGCGGCCCGCATGGCCAGCGCTGCGTACGTACGATCCGTGCGTGCCTACCTCAACACGGTGGATGCCAAATACCGCCCGGCCAGGACGGTGACCGTGGTGCTGCCCGGCGACCAGGCCGTCCTCCGCGTCGAGTTCACTGCGCCGAGCCCGCTCGGGGTGTTCGGGCCGCAGGGATCCTCATAGCAGAGGAAGCCATTTTAAGAGTCGAAGCCGAGGCCGGCCGCATCGAGCGCCCGCAGCCAGAGCGGGAAGGGGACCGGCTTGCCACGGACCATCTCCAGCTGGGTCCGAGGTCAGCCGACGCGGCTGCCCTCGATCAGCACCACGGACCGCCCTGGGTTGGCCTCCTTGGCCAGCAGGGCGGCCCACAGCCCGGTGAACCCGCCGCCGATCACGGCCAGATCGCAGGCCAGGTCACCGCGCAGCGGCGTGCGGGCGGCCGGCGCATCCGGCCGGTCCAGCCAGAATGGCGCCGGTTTCGCGGCCATGACCAGCCTGGTCAGCTCCGCCAGTCGCGCGCTCGCCTCCCGCACGGCCGTCAGACCGCGGCGAAGGCGTCCTCGAGGACGGAGAGCCCCTCGTCGAGCAGGTCCTCGCCGATCACGAGCGGCGGCAGGAAGCGGAGCACGTTGCCGAACGTCCCGCAGGTCAGCGTGACCAGCCCGGCCTGGTGGCAGGCCCGCGCGACCGCCGCCGTGGTGGCCGGGTCGGGGTCGAGTGTCCCCGGCTTGGTCAGCTCGATCGCCAGCATCGCGCCGCGTCCGCGCACGTCGGCGATGACCGGGTATTTCTCCGCCAGCCCGTGCAGCCGCGGCAGCATGATCTCGCCGATCCGGCGCGCCCGCCCGGCCAGGTCCTCGGCCGCCATGGTCTCGATCGCGCCGAGCGCCGCCGCGCACGCCACCGGGTTGCCGCCGTAGGTCCCGCCCAGGCCGCCCGCGTGCACCGAATCCATGATCTCGGTCCGGCCGGTCACCGCGGCCAGCGGCAGCCCGCCCGCGATGCCCTTGGCCGTGGTCACCATGTCCGGGACCACGCCCTCGTGCTCGCAGGCGAACCAGTCGCCGGTGCGGCAGAACCCGGTCTGGATCTCGTCCGCGATGAACACGATCCCGTGCTCGCGGCAGAACTCGG
>Ga0137379_10000786_pt1 | contig 28570 bp, 20 predicted proteins | sample SagtaG_18_FD_104812 | JGI IMG/M metagenome (GOLD analysis project Ga0137379, IMG submission 104812) | Vadose zone soil microbial communities from Sagehorn Ranch, Mendocino, California, USA - Sage2_L_80_16 metaG | ecosystem: Environmental > Terrestrial > Soil > Vadose zone | place: USA...
CGGAGGAACGATCCGCGCGCGCGTCGCGAATATTCGTCGAACCGACGCCATCCGAATCGGCGCAAATAATCAATTCATCCTTTCGCCAGGCACGCTGGATTCTTTTTCAGTCGTGTACTACGGAGCGATGCGCGTCAGGCCCGAAGCCATCGCAGCCATTCAAGCCAGAATCTTCGAACAGTTTCCGACCGTTACGGTCATCAATGCAGCGGACATACTCGAAATCATCCAGGGAGTGATGGATCGAGTCAGCCTGGCCATCCGGTTCGTCTCAGGATTCGCTATATTCGGCGGCCTCGTCGTGCTCGCTTCCAGCATTGCCGGAACCCGTTACCGGCGCATGAGGGAAGTCGCCATACTCAAGACCGTTGGCGCCACTCGCGGAACTCTCATCCGGATGTTTTGCGCGGAGTTCGCGGTCATCGGTTCGGCCGCAGGCCTGGTCGGTAGCGGGCTCGGCGTGATTCTTTCGGCAGTTCTAGTTGGCCAGATTCTCGACACGCCGTATAAATTCACCTGGACCCCTGTACTTGTAGCCAGTGTCGCGACAGCCGTCCTCACCATTCTTGCGGGTTGGCTTGCCAGCTACGGTATTCTCAACCGCAAGCCGCTGGACATCCTTCGCCAGATCGAGGCATAGTTTTTAGATACCATCCGAGGTGATTCTTATGAGAATGCGGCGCTCCTCGTTTCCCGTCCTGTTGCTTCTGATTGTGTTTGCCAGCTCGACGCCCAGCGTAGCGGATGAGGGGATGTGGACATTCGACAATCCCCCGCTGAAGCAACTGAAGGACCGGTACGGGTTCACGCCGGCTCAGCAGTGGCTGGATCATATTCGACTCTCGAGCGTCCGCTTCAATGATGGCGGTTCGGGTTCGTTTGTCAGTCCAAATGGTCTTGCGATTACGAATCACCATGTGGCGTTCGGGCAGCTTCAAAAACTTTCCAATGCACAAAAAGACTATGTCCGCGACGGCTTCTATGCGCGAACCCAGGCGGAGGAGCTGAAGTGTACGGATCTCGAACTCAACGTGCTGATGTCGATGGAGAACGTTACCGCCCGCGTTCAGGGCGTGGTGAAGCCGGGCATGACCGAAAAGCAGGCGCTTGATGCGCGTAAGGGGGAACGGGCCAGGATCGAGAAGGAGAGTCTTGACTCTACCCACCTTCGATCGGATGTAGTGTCGCTTTACGCCGGTGGTGAGTATTGGTTGTACCGATATAAGAAATATACCGATGTGCGACTCGTGTTCGCGCCCGAACAGCAAACCGCATTTTTCGGCGGCGATCCTGATAATTTCACCTATCCGCGATACGACCTGGATTTCGCCCTTTTGCGCGCGTATGAAAATGGGCGCCCGGCTGCAACCAAAGACTATTTACGGTGGAATGCGAAAGGTGCAGCGGACGGCGAGCTCGTGTTCGTGTCGGGCCACCCGGGAGGAACAGAACGCGGACTAACTCTTGCCCAGCTCGAAACCCAACGGGATCTCATTTACCCCGAGCGCCTGGCCAGATACAAGCGGCAGCTTCAAGCCGTCCGCGCGTACGCTGCGCGCGGGCCAGAGCAGGCGAGGCAGGCGGCCGACATGATTTTTGGACTTGAAAACACGATCAAGGCATTCACCGGCGAGTACAACGGGATGGACAAGAATCTGTTCGACAAGAAAAGGACGGAAGAAGCGGACCTGCGGGCGAAGGTCGCAGGCAATCCAGGGTGGCGCCGCGACTACGGTGACGCCTGGGATGCCATTGCTGCCGCGACGAAAAGGCGGCGTGAGCTATTCAAGCTCCAGCAGTACCGCTCGATTAGTTCCGGATCGGAATTGGCCGGCCTCGCCCGGCAGATCGTGGTCTACGTCGCGGAAATCAAGAAGCCGGATTCCGAACGCCTCGATGGCTACCACGATTCTCAGCTTGACGAATTGAAGTTTTATCTCTTCTCGCCCGCTCCAATTTATCCCGAGTTTGAAGAGGCGTTGCTGACGCAATCGCTGCAGGATTCGTTAGACCAGCTCGGCCCTAACGATCCCTTTGTCATGGCCGTACTCGATGGTCGTCAGCCGGCCGAGGTCGCTGCCCAAACTGTCCGAGGAACGAAACTGAAAGATCCTGCGTTTCGCAAGTCTCTCGTCGAGGGAGGCGCCGCCGCCCTCGCGGCTTCGACAGATCCGATGATTGTTTTGGCCCGCAAGGCCGACCCTTACTTTCGTGACCTTCGGAAAGACTATGAGGAGTCGGTCGAGTCTGTTTTGACTTCGGCTGGAGAAAAGATCGCCAAGGCGCGTTTTGCAATCTTTGGCAAATCGATTTATCCCGATGCCACGTTTACGCTCCGGTTGACGTACGGAACCGTGCAGGGTTATCCGATGAACGGAACGAAGGCCCCGTCAAAGACGACCTTTTATGGTTTATACGACCGCGCCGCCAGCTTCGACTTCAAACCACCGTTCAACCTCATGCCGCGTTTCATCGAGCGGAAGGACAAGATCGATCTCCCGACACCTCTTAATTTCGTTGCGAGTCTGGACATCATCGGCGGCAACTCGGGCTCTCCTGTGATCAACCAAAATGGCGAGTTCGTCGGCATCATCTTCGATGGAAATATTGAAAGCCTCACTGGTAATTTCGAGTACATCGAGGAAACGAATCGCGCCGTCGCTGTTCATAGCGCCGCCATTATCGAAGCGTTGCGAAAGGTTTACGACGCCTCTCCGCTGGCGGACGAACTTAGAGGCCATTGAAGGATTTGGGATAGCGGGAGTCGAACTGCATCGCCTTGCCGGTCCGCGGATGCCGAAACGCCAGATGCGCGGCGTGAAGAGCCATGCGCTGGATTGGATTGGAACGGCTGCCATAGGTTTTGTCGCCGGCGATGGGATAGCCGCGTTCGGCGAGATGGACGCGGATCTGGTGTTTGCGTCCGGTTTCAAGCCGCACTTCGATGAGCGTGGTTCTTGGATTTCGCTTCATGACGCGAACGTGCGTGATCGCCAGTTTTCCAGCTCCGGATTTTCGGGTGGAATAAACACGATATGCGGTATTCTCGGCCAGATGCGATCGGATCGTGAAGTCGTCCGGCATCACCCGGCCTTCCACGACGGCGATGTATCGACGGCCGGCGCTGTGGTCTTTGAATTGGTTCTGCAAGTGCTCCTTGGCTTCGATCGTCTTCGCGAACACCAGTAGACCTGATGCTTCCCGATCCAGCCGATGCACGATGAAGATTTTTTCCGGCGGCCTTTTGCGGTTCACGTATTCGCGCAGTGCGGCATAGACCGTCCTCGCGCGTTCTGTCTCCGTTCCCATCGTGAGCAGTCCTGGTGGCTTATCCACGACGATCACACTAGCGTCTTCGAATATGAGGTCCATTCGATCGAGTAACGGCATCAGAGGGATGTTGAGCGACGCAGCAAGAAAATCAAACACTTTTGATACAATCCGTCAACCAAGGGGAAATCTAGGTAGTGGGTCAGTTTGAATTTCAGGACGCAGGAAAAATGGAGCGAAAAAATGGGGACGTAGCCCTGTGTCCCCATTTTTCTGAAGTTCCAAAACGAAAAATAGGGACACAGGGCTACCTCCCCATTTTTCTTCCGGCCCGAAATTCAAAATGACCCACTACCGAAATCTAACCCGGATTTCTCACCGGTTTGTGACTATCCACAACCAAGTCCCTCTCCCTTTGGGAGAGGGAGCCGCGAAGCGGCGGGTGAGGGTCAACGGAGTGCATTCTTATCGACCCTCACCCGGCCTTCGGCCACCCTCTCCCAGAGGGAGAGGGACGCGCCCTCGGCATAGTTGCCCAAGATTCCGGTGAGAAATGCGGGCTAAAGATTTGGCCGCGCGCAACTCAAATGGACACCTTTCAAACAATCGGTAAAAGCCTCCAACGCAAAGAAGGCATCCCGAAAGTCAACGGGCAAGCCGTGTATGCTGACGACATCAGGCTTGAGAATTGTCTCCACGGCAAGACGGTACGTTCCACCGTGCCGCACGGCCGAATTAAACAGATCCGCTTTGGCGGAGACATACATTGGAATGAATTCACGATCGTTCTTCCGTCCGACATTCCCGGCAAGAATGCCGTAACTCTGATCGATACCGAACAGCCGTTTCTTGCGGAGCGGGAGATCCGGCACGTGGCAGAACCGATTGCGCTGATAGCTCATCCCGACAAAGAGCTCGTCAAAACAGCGCATCATTACATACACGTCGATGTAGAGCCACTGCCCGCTGTTTTCACTATGGACGAGGCTCTCCAGCTCAACCATGTTTTTAAATCCTATCTGGTTCAAAATGGCGACCCCTCCGAAAGATGGAGCGGCGCGGATTTAATTGTGGAAGAGACGTATCGTACCGGCGCGCAGGAGCATCTCTACATTGAGCCTCAAGCCATGATCGCGACAGCTATTCAGGGGGAGCAAGTAACCGTGTGGGGCTCTATGCAGTGTCCATATTACGTGCAGAAGGCCCTCGCGCCTCTGTTTGGATTGGATCCCGAGCGGGTGCGAGTCGTCCAGACGGAAACCGGCGGAGGTTTTGGCGGCAAGGAAGAATATCCCAACATGATTGCCGGGCATGCGGCCTTGCTTTCATGGAAGGCGGGTGGCCGTCCGGTGAAGATGATTTACGACCGGCGCGAGGACATGTGGGCGACGACCAAGCGTCATCCGTCAAAGACCCACATCAAGGCGGGATTCAAGCACGACGGCACGCTGGCCGTGTTGGATATCGATTTTCTGCTCGATGGTGGCGCCTATCCGACGCTGTCTTCAGTCGTGCTGTCGCGGGGCATACTTCACGCGGCGGGCCCTTACAAGTGCGACTGTACGCGCGTGCGCGGCCGTGTTGTGATGACGAACTCGGTACCGTACGGCGCCTTCCGGGGATTTGGCGCTCCGCAATCCATTTACGCGATAGAGATGCACATGAACCGCTCGGCACAGGAACTTGGCATCGACCCGGCAGAACTCCGCCGCAGAAATTTCCTTCATCAAGGTGACCAGATGCCGACGGGTCAGGTCATCCAAGAAGAAATTGATCTGGAAATGATGATGGATCGGGCGCTTGAATTGTCCTCCTACCGCCGGAAACGCACCGAATTCGAGGAATTCAACAAGCGGGGAGAGACTCACCGCAGGGGCATCGGCCTCTCGGTCTTCTTCCATGGCAGCGGTTTTACCGGCAGCGGCGAAAGCCATATCGGCTCCGAGGTAGCGATGCGTCTCACCGGCCAGGGTGGGGTCGAGGTGCTGGCGGCCAATGTGGAATACGGCCAGGGCACCAACACCGTACTTGCCCAGATCGCCGCAGAGGCCTGCAGAATTCCGCCAGACCTGGTCGAGATCCATCAGCCGGATACGGCAGCTGTGCCGAATAGCGGTCCGACGGTGGCTTCACGCACAACGATGATCACCGGGAAACTTGTCGAGCGGGCTTCGCTGGAATTGCGGAAGCGCCTCCTGGAGCCGGACGACTTCACTACCGCTGCCAGACAATACCTGGCGAAGCACGGGGAACTCAAGGTCCTTGTTCGATACGAACCTCCTGCCGAAATCCATTGGGACGACGAGACATACCGAGGCGAGGCTTACGCGGCCTACGCCTGGAGCTGTGATGTGGCGGAAGTCGAACTCGATCTCATCGACTGCACAGCTCGGGCCACAAAGTTCGTCTCGGTTGTGGAGTGTGGCCGGGTGATCAACCCACTGCTGGCGGCGTGCCAGATCGAAGGCGGCATTGCCCAGGGCATCGGCCTGGCGCTCTACGAAAATGTCGTTCTGGAACAGGGAGCGATGAAGAATAATCAATTCACGAACTACATCATTCCCACTGCGGCCGATGTGCCGGAGATTCAAGTCGAGTTCGTCGAGTTTCCTCACTCGAATCCCGGTCCCTATCAGGCCAAAGGTATCGGTGAGATGCCCATTGATGGGCCGGCGCCCGCTATCGCATCGGCTGTGGCTCAGACGCTTGGCGGACGATTCATCAATGAGATCCCCGTACTTCCGGAGCGGATCCTGAGCGAGGTGGAATCGTCGTGATGCAGATTTCTCTCACGGTCAATGGAAAGAACTATCAGGTGACCCCTCCTCCCATGAAGCGGCTGCTCGATGTGCTTCGCGAAGATCTCGCCTTGACTGGGACGAAGGAGGGATGCGGCGAGGGAGAGTGCGGCGCCTGCACGGCAATCATGGATGGAGTGTTGGTTTTGACATGCATGGTTCCGATTTGTCAGGCTGCCGGAAAGCACGTGACGACGATCGAGGGCCTCGCTGCCGATGGCAAGCTCCACCCTCTTCAGCAGGCTTTCCTCGAAAAAGGTGGCGCGCAATGCGGCATCTGCACGCCCGGCATGATCATCGCGGCCGCGTACTATCTGGAACACCCGGATGAAGCCGAAGACATAGGTGAGGCGCTTGCCGGCAACCAATGCCGTTGCACCGGCTACACCCGGATTTTCGAATCCGTGAAGGCCGCGGGGGTGTGGGACGAATGTTGAACAAGAACACGTCTGGGACAACCGGCGGGAAAGGCGAAGTCCTCTCTCAAGGAACTGGGCCGATAAGTCCTTTGTTTTCGAGGGCACAGTTTCTCGTGTGTTTTGGCGCTAGCCAGCAGGACAGCTCTGGATACTCCTTGGCAAAGGAGGGGAGGTCGCGCCATCAAGTCAATGGTCCCGTTCCTTTGGAGGCGCGGCCGGGCATGAGCGGAGCGAATGTGAGCCCGATAGGGCGAAACAAGGAAGAGTGGTTCGTTCAACTTCCGATAATCGGTGGCTTGAACCAACCACCCCGTCTGCGCTCGCTAAGGAGGCTTCGCGGCATTTTCTCAATCGGCGCAGCCACTCCTCCTTGTCCAAGGAGGGGACTTCGGCTTTCTCTTCAGTTGTTTTCAATGCCCCCGTGTCCAGCAAAAGATGGGGGACATGGCAAGCTGTTCCAGGAGAGGAATTCAACCTGGTTGCAGCTTTGCCGAGTTGTGTCCTCGCACTCCATCGTATGAACTTCGAAGTGCTGACTCCTCATTCCCTGGACTCGGCCCTGGATGCCCTCGCTTCCGACGAGAAGCTAGTCCCACTCGCAGGCGCCACCGACCTGATGGTCTACCTGGAAGCCGGCACTCTTGCCCCATGCACGTTTCTCAATCTCCAGGAACTGACGGAACTCAGGCCGGTGCTGGCACTGAACGGTGCCCTTACGCTCGGGGCACTGACCACGTACCGGGATGTGCGCCTGAGCCCGGTCAAAAACCACTTTCCGATGCTCGCCTGGGCCGCGCGCGAAGTTGGCGCCCTCGCTATTCAGAGCCGCGGAACCTGGGCCGGCAACATCGCCAATGGCTCTCCCGCAGCGGACGGCGTGCCCGCTTTAATGGCGTACGATGCGGAAGTGGATCTCGCGAGCAAGAATGGCCGGCGCGCGGTTCCACTCGCCGCGTTTTACCGCGGCTATAAACAAATGGACCGCCGCCCGGATGAGATCATCACTGCTATACGGATGCCTCTGCCGCAGCCCGGCTGGTCGGACTATTACCGCAAGGTGGGCACTCGCCGGTTCCAGGCCATCTCTAAGACCCTGCTCGCCGGCCGCATCCTTCTTGATGCAAACCGCATGGTGAAAGACGTGCGCATGGTCTTCGCCAGCGTCGCCCCGTTCACGCTTCGCGCCGTCCAAACAGAAGGTCTGCTCCGCGGACGCCAACTCACTGCTGACCTGATTGGTGACGCCACCAGAGCCATTCAAGACGAGATCCACCCCATCGATGACATCCGGTCCACCCAAGCCTATCGCCGCAGGGTCACCGCCAATTTAGTGCGTGACTTTCTCGCTGCGTGCGGTCCTGTCTGTTAAGCGATCGCGCTCTGCCTTTGTCCTACCAGCGGCGTCGGCACAAACCCGACAGGGGTCGGCGAGTTCCATTGACGAAAAATTTCTAGCCCGTGTGGAATTTTTTCCGGTCTCGTTTAATCACGCTCTCCCATTTGGTCGGGGCGGTCCAAGGCGGTTTCGCGGATAACCGTGGGTGCAAGACGCACTTTTTTCGAGAGCTTAGGAGGTCGGTCCAGCGCTACTGCGCGGGGTTTCCATCATGTGATGTTTTTTTGGTTGAAGAATTGCAAATAACAATTTTTTTCTGCGCTATCACCTAAAAGACTAGATTTGGGAGGAAGTGTACAATGAGTCAAAGCCAGAGCGTCAGACTTGGGCAGACTAATTCACCGACTAGATTTTTAGCAGAACGCGTTGTCCGCGACCAACAGGAAGGCGAACTCTCGACAGCAGTTTTGCAAGTGCGCAAACGGCTGTTGATTTTGACTGTCATCGGCGCGGTCGATCCACGGCGTGCCGAGGATCTTACAGAACAGATCTTGAATGGGATTCGCGCTAATCGCTCCAAGCTCGTCCTAGTGGACGTCACGGGTGTGCCAGCCATTGACTCAAAAGTCGCGAATCTGTGGGTATTTACTATCGAAGTGGCGCGGTTGATGGGTGTCACGGTTATCATCTGCGGTTTGTCGGCGCGGGTCTCCCAAACGCTGGCTCAGATCGGTGTCGACCTCAGCAAGATTACCACCATGGGTGATCTCCAGGAAGGCCTTGAGGAGGCCAAACGGCTGCTTAGCCACAAAGTGGTTCGGATCGGAAATAGACCGCCTTCAGGGTGATAGGAGAGACGCGCTTATTCGTCGCCAAATGGAAGAGGCGGCATGTCTGCGAGACCGCCGGATGTTGGAAAGCGAACGCGGGCTAAAGTCCGCGACTACATAAGAACCAACCGGTGCCACATGAGGACCAACCGTGGGTGCCGCAGGAGGAGGCACCGTGGGTGCCACATGTAGTCGCGGGCTTCAGTCCGCGTTCTTTCTTGGACGATCTTGTCGCTGTATTATTCGAAGCTCAGAGGACCGCGAGACCGGATACAACTTCTGCGCCGAGCTTTTCAAAGACGGCTGTCGGCGTCTTAATCTTTAAACTACGGCCGCCGCCGCCGAGGATGACCCAGTCCAGCGTCATAATGCGCTCGTCGATGTAGAGCGGAACACCGGACGGTAAGGAAAATGGCGTGACTCCGCCAACGTGCATTCCGGTCAAAGCCATCATCTCTTCGGCCGATGCGAACGATGCTTTCGGCACGCCCATCAACTTTGTGACGCGCTTGTTGACGTCCAGTCGTGTGTGCGCGAGCACGACGCATGCAACGAACTGCTTCGGCTCCTTTTTGGACGCAACAATGATCGTGTTACAGGAGCGCTCCACCGGATAACCGTACTTCTCGCAGAATGCGGCTGTGTCCGCAAAGGCCGGATCGATTTCGATCAGCTCATAAGGCACGCCGAGATTCCGGAGTGAAGCAATGACGAGCTCTTCAGCCGATGGCATGGGCACGCACCCAGCGTCCACCCGCGGCAATCGCCCACACGATTTCCATCACGACGAAGACCATCAAGGGCTCCCAGGTGAGTCCTCCGACGAAATGTCCTAACGTGTGGAGGGCGATCCCAGTCCCCATCGAATATTCGCGAGCGTGAAAAATCGTCGGACGGCCCGATGCCCACGTGAAGCCAAGGGCGGCTACCTCGATCAACATGTAAGGCAGGATGAGCAGATAGGCCGCCTTGAGCCGTTCCTTATGCGTGGAGGACGCGATCCCGAAATAGAGTGAGCCGGCTATGATGATCACCGTCATGCTGGCGTATTTCACCACGCTGTTGGAAACGCCCGCGACCGTCAGCACAAAACGAATCACGCCAATAGCCGCGATCAGGCCGATGAAAATTTTCATTGCTGGTTTCATTGAAGCCTCACTGTGACGGGCAATTTAATCACAGGACGCGTCAAACGTCACTTCGCGGATGCGATCAACGACAAACCGATTCCACAAACCAGGCCGCCCGCCCAGGCCCAGGTTCCCAGGAAGTGGTTCTGGATCAAGATTCCCGCAAAAACCGGAGCGACAATCTGCGCGATGGACATCAACGATTGCATCAATCCGATCACCATGCCCTGGCGGGTTCGAGCGACTCTTTTCGTAATGAGGCTCGTCAGGCTTGGGCGAAGTATCGCGTTGCCGAATGTCAATAAGGCGATCGCGAGCAGCAGATACGGAATGTAATAAACGCCGGACATCAGTACGAACCCAGCAGCCATGGTGGCGAATCCCATTTGTACGAGCCGGCTTTCACCGAATGTCTTCACGAGCGGTCCGATCCCGCCGGCCTGGATCAAGACTCCGACCAGGCCCGAAAACGCAAACACGTATCCAACTTCTTTTGCACCAAAAGGAGCCGCGTTGTACATGAATCGGCGTTCGGCGAAAAGCGCGAAACCGGATATGAACATGCTGAAGGCGAAGGTGAAGGCGAAAAATTGCCAGAGCATCGGTCCGAGGTTCGTGTCTTTGAACGCGTCGATGTAGGTTCGCCACCTCGAACCGCTCTCGTGGGCAGGTCTCGCGTGCGGCGACACGCCGGGCAAAAGGAAATACGTCGCCACAATGCTTGTGAAAGAAAGTCCGGCCGCGGCCAGAATCGGGTAGTAATTGCCATACTGGGCCAAATAGCCGGACACCGCCGGCCCAACCAGAAAACCCAAACCAAATGCGACCCCGATGATCCCAAACGCCTTCGCCCGATCTTCAGGTTTCGTCACATCGGAGATGTAGGCCTGGGCGACCGTGAGATTGCCCGCTGTCAGTCCATCAATGACCCGGGCCAGAAACACAACCCACAATGTCCGCGCGGAAGCCAGGATCAGAAAACCAACGAAAGTTCCCATCTGACTGACCAGCAGAACGGGTCTGCGCCCGACCCGATCGGAAAGCTGGCCGAGAGGTGGTCCGGCAAGCAACTGGCATATCGCATAGGCCGAAACCAGCAGACCGACTGTTGAGGGCGTCGCTCCCAAAGATTCCGCATAGAAGGGAAGTAAGGGGAGGATAATCGTCAGTCCCAGTACGTCTACAAGAACGATTAAGAAGATCGAAAGCAAAGGCGAACTTTTCATGAGAATACAAGGATTCTATTGTGCACGAAATTAGGAGATATTTGGTGCCGGAAGCCAGAACTCTTCCTACCGCATTTTTGGCATTCGGTGCCAAGATCAGACGGCTTGGTCCCCACTTCTGGCTTCTGGCTCCTGGCTTCTGGCTTCCTGTTTACGCAAGAATCCCATCCAAGGATACCGTTCTGTTTCCGTGGCAAGAAAGGCGCCGCCAAGCACAACGAAAGTTTCGAAGTAAGTCAGCAGCACGAAACTGACGGACACGAAGTAGGGCCCTTGCGTGTCCTGCATGTTCACCCACGGAAGGACGAACGCGTAAATCAGCCTTACCAGTTCGGCAATCACTCCCACCAGAATGGCTGCCGGCATCACCTGCATGGCGTCGACTCTCTTATTCGGCAAGAATTTGTAGAAGGCAAAGATTGTTACGATGAAAAAGCAAGTCATCGTCGTGTGAATGACGAGATAGCTCGCGGCATCTCGCACGATTTGGAACGGCAGGATGTTCACCACAAAGTGAAGCGTAGTCGAGATCGCAACAAAGACCACTGCCAGCACGGCGCAAACCACGGTTAGCGTGAAACCGACGATCTGATTCAGCCAATACGGCCGATCTTCACGAACCTGCCAAAGCCGGTTGAGTCCAGCTTCCAAAGGAATGAATATTCCCGCGGCGCCCAGCAAAATCCAGACCAGCGACCTGATCTCGACGCGTCCACCCAATCTGGCAACATTCGCCTCGAGAGTTTCGATCAGGAACTGCTGGCGGGCCGGATAGTATGTCCGCAGCGTATCGAGCAGCACCGAGTAGGCGGCATTCCAGTGAAGGAAGTATTTCAGCACGGCCAGCATGACGAGACATGCCGGATAAAAACCCAGCAGTGCCGCACAAGCCAGCGCGAGACAGAACGTGTGCGTCTCGGTCTGGAGAATCAGGTATCGAAAGAGCGGGAACAGATTCTTGATCTCTCGTGCAACCCGGACCCAGACATCACGTTCGAACATAGCCACAGATTACACGAACGCATAGACATTTGACGCATGTCCCGGTTTAATGTTGCGAGACCTGGTGAGATCCACATGTCGAATACCTGTCTGAAGCTCTCCGATGTACTGGCGGAAGAGCTGAGCCACATCGCAAAATACCGCGAGAGCCGTTTGGACAACCCAGACCTCTTCAAGGCACCAAAGCCTCCGAGCCGTTTGCGGCGTCTGGTCCTTTGGGAATTGGCCGATGTCTTTTCGATTCTCCGGAGCTGGCTCCGCCTCCTCGTTCCCGAAAAGGAAGAACAAGTAGCCAAACAATCCCAGCCAGGCGAGACGGAGCAAGAGCGGGAAAAGCTGAATGAATTGGTCAAGCAGCTTCACGAGGCGAATCACGCCGCACTCTGTCTATCTGGAGGCGGTATCCGCAGCGCAACTTTCAATCTCGGGATTCTCCAGGGGCTTGCGCAGAGTGGTTTGCTCAGCCGCTTTCACTATCTTTCGACCGTATCGGGTGGAGGATTCGTCGGAGCGTGGCTTTCCGCATGGATACACAGAAGCGCCTTGAGAGAGGCAGTCGAGCCGGTTTCGAAATTGACCGAGCCCGTCCCCGACAAGCCGACCGAGCCCGAGTTGAAACCGGTCAAGGCATTGCGGCGGTACAGCAACTATTTGAGTCCCAAAGTTGGTCTCTTGAGCGCAGACACGTGGACACTCGCCGCAATCTACGCGCGAAATCTGTTTCTGACCAGCCTCGTCTTCGTTCCGTTTATTTTTGCAGTACTCGTTTTGCCGCGCCTCATGTATGCGCTCATTCAACTGGATCCGGCGCAAATCCCATTCGGCGGATTTGTGGTGATTGCGGTGTTCGTTTCCGGGGCCTTCACAGCGTTTACGGGTGTTGTATTCGTCGGTCAAAACCTTCCGTCAATCGGACTGAAAAATGATGACGAGCGAATGTACTTGTGGCGCTGTTTGTCGCTGCTGGTTGCTTCCTCGGTCTTGCTCACAGTCTTCTGGTCGTGGTTCATTCGAAGTAACAGGCCACAGTTGCTGGGAGAATTCACGCTGTTCCAGTCCGCATGGCTAACCGGTCCATGGGGCTTCAGCGGCTTTGCGCTGCTTCTTGTTTTGGGACCATGGTTTGTGTGCGCCTGGCAATTCAACAAGAGCAGGAAGGACGATGTCGCGATGGATGGCGTGAATTTGGCAGGGGGCACGCTGCTTATCGCGATTGCGGGCATTACCACCGGATTGCTCGTTCACCTCGCAGTAGCCAATCCCGCCATCACCGACACACGCGTCTACACGACGTTGGCTTTGCCCTTTTTGATGTTGGCCATCATGCTAGGGGGAACGCTTATCAGCGGATTCACGAGCCGGTTTACCAAAGCTCAGGACGAAGAATGGTGGGCACGGTGCGGCGCATGGATGGGCATTGTTGCTGCATCGTGGATTGTCCTTTCGGTCATTGTCCTCTGGATTCCTGAACCGATTTTGCTTTTGTGCCGCGACCTGGTGCGCGACCCCTATCACGCAGTGAGCTCCTGGCCGAATCGTTTTCGAGCCATTGCCGGCGCCGCCGGTGTGCTGTCGACAATGCTTGCGCTGTTTTCCGGCTTCAGTTCGAAAACGCCAGGGAGCCAGCTGGCGAAAACAAGAGCTGGAGCTTACGGTCAATGGACAACGCTTGCAACCAGCGTGCTCTCGACGGTGGCACTCGTGTTCCTGCTGGCCTCGTTTGCCGCATTAACGAGTCCATTGTTGAAAGTGCTCAGCGGGACAATTCCGATCGTCACTCGGAGCGCGATCAACGCGGAATGGTGGGACCATTCCACGATTCTGATGAATTCATCATTTCGATCGGTCCTGTTTACCGGTTTCGTCTTGCTTTTTGCGGGAGGGCTTTTGGGGCTCTTCATTGACATGAACAAGTTCACACTCCATTACTACTACAGGAACCGTTTCTCCAGAGCCTATTTACGCGCCTCGCGCAACCTCAAGAAGGACGGCAAATCGACACTCAACCTGTTTACGGATTTCGATCCAGCAGATAATTTCCCGATGTCTGAACTGCAGGGCCAGCTTCCGTTGCACGTCATCAACATCGCGCTGAACCTGACGGGAAGCACCAAGCTCGAATGGCAGGAGCGGAAAGCGGAATCGTTTACGATTTCGCCATTGCATTGCGGGAGCTACTGGCTCGGTTATCGCAAGTCTGAAGAATATGGAGGCCCGGTCGGAGGGATCACGCTCGCCAGCGCAGTTGCGATTTCGGGGGCGGCCGTCAGCCCGGATATGGGTTACATGATGAGCTCTCCTGTTGTCCGGCTGCTCATGGCGCTATTCAACATTCGGCTCGGGAGGTGGATGGGCAACCCGGGACCGAAGGGCGACAAGACGTACCGCCTCCACTCACCCAGACATATGATCCGGCCGACCATTGCGGAAGCCCTTGGGCTGACAGACGAGCGCTCGCCTTATGTGTATCTGTCCGATGGCGGACACTTCGAGAATTTAGGCGTGTACGAAATGGTCATGCGCCGCTGCAGAACGATTGTGGTCAGTGACGCGAGCACGGATCCTGATTATGAGTTTGAATCGCTGGCCCAGGCGATCCGCAAAGTTCGAATTGATTTCGGAATACCCATCGAGTTTGAGAAGTTCTCCATCATCGGCAGGAGCACTGATGGCAGCGGCTCGTATTGCGCGCTAGGCAAGATCTGTTACAGCCATGTCGATAAGGGCTGCCCGGACGGCGACTTGATTTACATCAAGCCCGCGCTTCACGGCGATGAGCCGCGCGACATCATCAACTACCAGCATGAGTATCAAACGTTCCCACAAGACCCGATCAGCGACCAGTTTTTTACCGAGTCTCAATTCGAAAGCTACCGCGCGCTGGGACAGCACATTGTGAGTAAGCTTGCCGGCCCGCAACGCCTGACCGGGTTCGACGATTTGCGGGAACGTATTCAGCGGACATTCGTGATGGCTCACTAAGTGCACCATTTCCTAAATACGGTCACGTATAGGGCCTCACCCGCCGCTTCCCGGTACTCTCTCCCAGAGGGAGAAGGACCAACCTTCCGAATGGTCCTTCTCCCTCTGGGAGAAGGTGGCCCGAAGGGCCGGATGAGGGCAAATACGTCACCGTATTTATGAAACTAGGTACTAAGAGTCGCGTTTAAACGTTTAAAAACACTCCGCGTTTCTGCTCCGGCCGTGAGCCTCCCTTTCACTCAGGACTAGCTAGGTAAACATGTTTTTACGACATGTGACATTTTCGAGTGTCCGGATGTGGTTACACTGTTTGCCACGCACCGAGCCCACTTTTTTTGATGCTCCGCTCTTCAATGTCAAATGTTGGGATGTCCCATGAACGATGTCATATGCACTTGTCAAACGACGTAATTACCCAACGACCCAATAACCCAATCGAACTATCTGGTCATTTGGCAGTTGGGTCATTTGACAGCTACATATGACACGTTCATGGGACATCCCAACATTTGACATTTGCGATAAAGCAGGCTTCGAGGACTGACCACCCCGTCCGCGCCAACTTTGGTGGCCTTCGGCATCATCTTTTTGATGGCGCGAATAATTGCTAAAACCGGAATTTGACAGCCAATTGGATCTGGCGGGGATCGAAAGCGGACGTGAAGCCGAGAGGATCTGTCGGACCGGCGTCCTTTCGGCCTTTCACCCGATAGTTAGCCAGGGGTGTTGTTCCCGTCGTTCCGTTCACGCCGGAATAGTTCACGCGATTGAAAAGATTGAAGGCTTCGAAGATCGCTGTTATGCGCCGGCTATCTTCGACGCCAACCGTGAAGTCCTTGGCCGCCCGAAGATCGAAACTCACGAAATTCGGCCCGATGCCGGTGTTGCGGCCGGCCAGCGGAGGGCGATCTGTGTTGGAGTTCGTGTCCTGGTTTGCATCGAAGCCGAGCAGGAGATTGAACGGATATCCGCTGGAATATGTGAATATCGGAGCGATGGTGACATCCGCCAGGGCGTTGCCCAGGCCTGTGCCACGCTCGAATGGCAGATTCAGCACGCTGCTGACGACCAGGCGATGCCGTTGATCAAACGATGAAAGACCCCGCTCATTCCGAAGATTGAGTTGGTTGGCGGGTTCGAGATCTGAAATGAAGTCGGTCGTATCATCGATCGCTTTCGATAGCGTGTACGAGATCTGGAACTGGTTGTTGTGGCTGTATCGCTTGTTAACGCTCAACGTCATCCCGTGGTAGATCGAACCACCGGACGATTCGACCACATTGTTTTGAAGGATTGCCGGATTGATCGGCGCAAAGACCGGTCCATAGACATTCGTGCCGGCTTGCCGCAGGTTGTTGTTTCGTCCACGCAGGATTTTCACGCCGCGGCTAACCAGATAGTTGCTGTTGACGCTCAGATTCGGAGTAATCTCGCGCTCGATGCCGAAGCTTCCTTGTTGGCTGTAAGGATTCACGATGTTCGGATGTGCGGTGTTAATCACGGGCGGCGTGGTTCCCGGACGAAGCCCAAGTCTTGCGATGTCGGAAGCCGCGATCTGACGGCTCCCAAGAATTCCCTGCTGCTTGAGCAAGCCCCAGACCTGCGCTGAAGTCGTCGAGATGCCGAGTTGTGGCAGGCCGGTGAGCGGAACCAATATTTGAGAGATCTGAGTGCCGTCCAAGACCCGCGCAACGAATGCCACCGCCTCAAAGATCGGAGCGTAGTAGACGCCGTAGCCTCCGCGAACAACCGTGCGATTTGCCACGCTGTATGAAAACCCGGCACGCGGCGCGAAATTGTTGGAGTCCCGATGGACGGGCGCGGGTTGGAATTCCACGTCATAGCGCAGACCGAGATTCAAAGTAAGGCGCCGGCTGGCATGGTAATTGTCCTGAAAGTAGGTCCCCAGCAACTTGTTCTCCAGGGTGGCGACGGGATTTCCGAAGCCTTGCTGGTAGAGGAGCGGCAGGCCGAAGTTGTATGCCTGAAGCGCAGTGATCGTCGAGGAGAGAGATGGAACCAGCGCGGACTGTCCAGTGGCCGTGAACGCGGCTGCGATAGTGGCACTGGTTCCCGGACCTACGGCATTGTCGAGCACCAAAGCCAACGGCACACCTTCACCAAAAACGAATCGGCCGCCAAGGAAGATTTCGCTGGTGGTATTAAAGGGCAAATACTGAATGTCGACGCCGGCCTTGAGATCATGACGGCCGCTCACGACCAGGAAATTGTCCACCCATTGGTATCGCTTCTCATCCCGGACAGACGGCAGGTACAGGCTTCGGCCGAGGAGCGCAACGCCGTTGATATTGATCTCCGGCCCAAATCGATCTGCAGGGAGCGCACCGAAGTCTCGATTCGCAAACTGGAACCGAAGTTCGTTCACCATTGCGGAATTGAAAAAATGCGTTTCACCAAAGACGGCCGCGTAATCCTGAATTTGATAATTCGTGCCGCGGGAAGGACCGGTCAATCCGCCTTGCGTCGCGCCAATGGTATCGACGTCCGAGAAACTGAGGCGGCTAAACATCTGGTCCGAAGGCCTCAACTGGTGATCGAGCCGTAGCGACGCATTGTTATCGTTGTTGCGAAACGGAAACACTCCGCTATTGGATTCAAGCACCCGCACCGTATCCGGAAATGTGGCGCGGCTCGTCGTCAGATTCTGTCGCAGCAGTGGGCTCAATCCACGCAGGGCAGCCACCGGGCTCGAGGCAAGACCGTTGATCAATGTCTCCTGTGTTGGCGTCGGCTGGAAAAAACGAGTGTTCTCCAAAAAGCTTACGAAATTGGATTCACGCTGGCGCAGGCCTTCGTAAGAGAGGAAGAAAAATGTCTTGTCTTTCTTGATGGGGCCTCCGAGGGTGAAACCCGCTTGAAGCCGCCGAAATGGGGGATCGATCGGAGATCCGTTCGCGCCGAACGCGAATGGGTTGCGGGCATCCAATTTCTGATCGCGCCAAAAGCCGAAGATATCGCCATGCCATGTGTTCGTGCCCGACTTTGAAACAATATTCAGCACGCCTCCGGAAGACCGGCCGAATTCCGCCGAAAAATTGGAGCGGTTCACCTGAAACTCCTGCACCGCTTCCTGACTTAAGGTCGAACGCACGGCGCCCACGCTGTTGTCGTTGTTGTCGACTCCGTCGATGCTAACGTTGTTAGAACGGGAATTCTGTCCCATGAACGAGAGACCTGAGGTCGGCAACATCGGAAGCGTGTAGGCGATCAGACCGCGCGAGTCCGTCACTCCTGGTGTCAGCAGAGTGAGGTCCAGAAAGTTACGCTTGTTGAGCGGCAGGTTGACGATCCGCTCGGCCGTGATGGTGTCCGCCTGTTGTGTTTTCTCGGTTTCCACGATCGGCGTGTCTGTCTGGACGACCACTTCTTGCTGAACCGAAGCCGGCGTGAGTTGCGCATCGATGACCACCGTCTGTCCGACCGTCACCTGAATGGAAGCTCGAGTGAGTGCGCCGAATCCGGGCGCTTCTACTTTCAGTTCGTAGACTCCGGGTGGGAGAAGCAGGAATCGATAAGCACCGAGCGACAGAGTTTCTGTCGAGCGGATTCCGCCCGTGCCTGTATTCGTTACGGTAACGGCCGCACCCGGCACGACGGCGCCGCTCTGGTCCGTCACTGTACCTGTGATGTCTCCAGCGGACATTTGCGCCTGGGGAAGGGCGGTTCCCGCCGCCAAAAGTATCAGGAGAAGAGCGTTTGAGACTTGGATCATAGAGGGCCTCCGGACAGGTTCATGTGCTAAGGGCTCGCGCAAAAATAACTTGGCAATATCCACTGCTCGGCATCAGACCGAGGATCTGACCAATGTTCAATTCCCAATGCGCAATTCTCAGTCGAAGTGGATGTCGGATTGCCAGTTATTCGCCCGATGCAAGTTAAGATCGCACCGGAATCGTGCGGCCTCCCTCGGTTCGGATAAGAATTGACCATTGGGAATTGAACATTGGTCAGATCCCGATCGGGCATTCTGCCAAGTTATTTTTGCGCAAGCCCTAAGGGGAAACCAGTTCTATGTGCGACGCTACTTTCGTCCGAGTTGCGAAGTCGGCCAACCCCCGATCGAGTGTGGCCAGCCGTGCCTGGTGTCGAACTGCAAGAGAAAGCAAATAGGCATCGGTAAACTGCCGATATCCCTCAACCTGCCCCATGAGCGGCTTGAGTGCACGTGGTATGGATAACACGTCGGGCCAGAATTCGTGAGACGACTCATTAACATTCTTCACGAGTAGTTCCAAGGCTTCCCGCACGGGCAGCGCGTCCGGCGAGAACGCCGGGTTGCTTAAAAGGCGAACAAAACCAAGCTGCGTGATCGGGCAGGTTGCCCATTTCGAACGCCTTCGATTCAAAAACCAGTTCCTCGCCGGGACGTGATGTTCATGGGCAGGCCACGCCAGAGCAATAAAAACATTGAGATCCAGCAACACCGCGGTCAAGGCGCCTGGTCCTCAAGCTCTCTTATTTTGGTGACCGTTACCTTTGGCGAATCGGCGGCGAGCCGAACGACATGGAATCCGCCAATGTCCTCCGTCAAGAACTCTCGCCTCGTCGCCCGCAACACCAATTCCGAGACCGCCTGGCCAAGTGTTTGACCTCGCCGATCGGCATACTCTCGCGCAGCCGAGAGTGCATCGTCGTCCAGAGTTAGAGTCGTTCGCGGCATGACTGCATCATATTACAGATGTGATGCTTGCAGCAAGATCTGATGCCATCCTGACGGTGTGATGTACTACTGCGACGCCATCAACGGTTTATTGGGATTGACCAGCACAGCAAAGACACCACCGAGTATGTAGATCAGCGCGGTGATGAGTAAAGGGACTCTCCAGGAGCCGAGCCACTCCACCGAATATCCCATCACGACGGGGCCTATGGCACCGCCGATGTTTCCAAAAGTGTTCATGCAGGCCGTAACGGTGCCGGCGTAGTCGCGGCCGATGTCGAGACACATTGCCCAGGAAGCGCTGATGCAAAGATCGGCAAAACCAGCGCCCAGCGCGATCAAGAGGGCTGAAGCGAGCGGGTCATCCGTCAGTGCGGCTGCCGTCAACGCCAGGCCGCTGGATGGAAGCGCGATCGCACCCACCGCACAACGTCCGATTTTCAGACCAAATCGTTTCACCAGATGATCGGTCCACAACCCGCCCAGCATGCTGGTCACGGCTCCGGACAGGAGTACCAGTCCGGCCAGCAGGCCGGCAGAACTCGCCGAAAATCCACGCGCCTCACGAAGGTAGGTTGGCAACCACGTGAGGTAGAAGTACAGCCCGTAGCCGAAGGAGAAGTACATCGCGCAGATAAAGAACAGATTTCTGTTTAGCAGCGATCGCCACTCGAGCTTTGGATGATCGGGATGGCCGCCGCGGCCTTTTTGAATGATCTCTAGCTCCGAAGCATTGACAGAAGGATGGTCCGCGGGATCGTCACGAAACCATTTCCACCAGCCGAAAGCCCAGATGAGCCCAAGCGAGCCGAAAATCCAAAAGCTCGTCCTCCAACCCAGTGCCGCAATGAGCGCAACGGCAAGCGGCGGAGCCAAAGCCCCGCCGAGTCGCGTTCCCATAAAAGTGATGCCATGTGCCCGGCCTCGCTCATTGATCGGGAACCATCTCGAGAAGCTCCGGGACGTGTTGGGAAAAGCGCCCGCCTCCCCCGCGCCGAACAAGAATCGAAATGTCAGGAGCGATGCAAAACTCCACGCCAGTCCGGTGGCCATCGTAAACGCGGACCACCATAAAACGATTCGCGTGAGCACCTTTCGCGGTCCGATCGTGTCGCCGAGCCAGCCGCTCGGCACTTCGAAGATGGCGTAAGCCAGGGTAAAAGCGCTGAAGACCCATCCCATTTCAACCGCCGTCAAATGGAGTTCGTCTCGGATGGACGAAGCGGCAGACGCGATGCATACCCTGTCGAGGTACGTCACAGCCGACAGAGCGAAAGCAAAGCGTAACAGCGTGTACCTGACTCGGGATGTGGCCATAGTGCGGAATACAATTTAACGGAACATCACGCGAGTCGCATCCGAAAACGGCTGGCCGGAGTCAAAGAACTCATGCGAAACGACAGCGCAGCACACGTGGCGCCGATTCGTCTCTGGCAATGCCTCTGCGGAGGCTCCGATCTTCCAAAGAGTGATTATCAACACGTTATCAATTGCGCGGAATGCGAAACGTTGGCAACCGAGATTGGCGATGCGCTGGAGGATCTGGAAGGAGCGTTCCAGCATCGCCACATCAATGTTTCCTGACAACCTTCAAGACATGGCTAGTTCGAGCACCGGAAAAGCCGGATCCAGACGCGCGCGACATCGTCGCTAGAGATTTCAACGACCTCGCAACAAAGCTCGGAGCTTAAGGCGATCAAACGCCATATCTCGGCGATGCGAACGCGGGCTAAAGCCCGCGACTACATGCTTAGCGGAGACGTTGTCGCAATATGTAGTCGCGGGCTTTAGCCCGCGTTCATCACGGATTGAAATTCAAAAGACCCCGCCATTCGAGTTTTGCCTTTTGTGCCCTTGTGTTCGCTTTTCTGCTATCTTGCGCATTATGAAGAAGGGGCGAATCCTCGCATTTTCTGTCATGGTCCTTACCATGGCCGCAGGCGTGAGCGCGCGACAGGCCGGGAAAGGCGGCGCGGCCTCGATCACACCGGATGCACTTCGGGAATGGTTGACCTACATTTCATCCGACGATCTTGAAGGGCGGGCTACATTTTCCGAGGGGCTGGGCCTGGCGGCGGCCTACATCGCCGATCGGCTGAAAGAGGCGGGGGTGAAACCCGGTGGTGATCACGGGACGTACTTTCAGCGCGTCAGTGTGCTCGGGGTCAAGAGCGCCAACCGCTCGACCTTGACCGTTGAGGTCAGCGGACAAGCACGCACGTTCAGGGACGGCGAGGGCATCACGTTTCCAAGAAACGTCGGCGGTAAGCGAACGGTGACTTTGAATCAAGTGGAGTTCGCCGGATACGGGCTGAACCTGGATTCCGCTCACAACGACTACAAAGGACTGGATGTGAAGGGCAAGGCCGTCGTGTGGCTCGGTTCCCGGGGGCCGAAAGGGACCGATGCGCAACGGGCCGCCCGGTTATTACGCGAGCGCTCCTCATTTGCGGTCGAAGAGATGGGGGCGGCGGCAACCATCGTCCCGCCACCCGAACCCGGGGCAGGCCAGCGCGGTGGTGGACTCGGACCTGGAGTTGACGAACGTGGCGGTTTGCCGGTGGCGGCGGGCGGGCGAGGCCCGGCTGCCCGGATACCCGATTTTACGACCGTACAGCGACTCGATTCGCCGCAGACTCCCACCGTCACGGCTAGCGACGAGTTTCTGGAATTTCTGTTCAGTGGAGCCGGCACCAAATATGCCGACCTCAAGGCGATGGGCCAACAACAGGAGGATCTGCCGACTTTCCATTTGAAGGGCGTTACGCTGACTTTCAATTTCGACGCCGACTACCAGGTGGTCAACACGCAATACACGCGTAACGTTGTCGGTATCGTTGAGGGCCGCGATACCCAACTCAAGAACACCTATGTTGCTTTCGGTGCGCATTACGACCACATCGGCTATACGCAGGGGGTTCTTCCCAACGGAACGACGGATCGCATCTCCAATGGCGCCGATGACGATGGATCGGGAACAACAACACTCATCGGCATTGCACGCGCATTTGCCCTCGGTCCGAAAACGAAGCGCTCGGTCCTCTTCGTCTGGCATGCCGGCGAAGAGCGGGGACTCTACGGATCCCGATACTTTGCAGATTATCCGGCCGTGCCGCTCGACAATATCGTCGCCCAGCTCAATATGGACATGATCGGACGCAACCATGACAACAAGGAATCGGAAGCGAATACGGTGTATCCGGTCGGCTCCGATCGCATCAGCACCGAACTGCACAACATCATGATCGATGCGAATGCCGCTTTGCCCAAACCTCTGACGCTCGACTACGAGTTGAACGACCCAACCGATCCCGAGCGGGTTTATTACCGCAGCGATCATTACAGCTACGCAGCGAAAGGCATCCCCATCATCTTCTTTACAACCTTTCTACATCCGGACTATCACCGCGTGACCGACTCGGTCGAAAAGATCAATTTTGAAAAGATGGCGCGAATCGGCCAGTTGGTCTACGAGACCGGCCGCCGCGTCGCCAACCTCGATCACGCGCCGGCGCGTGACTTCAAGGGGCCACGCCTCGGAAAAGGCGGAGGAGGCAAGATTATTTCCACGAACTAGGCGCGTGCTCTCGAAAAGTGTTTGGAATGCGATCGAAACATCTCATCTGAAATGACCACCCCGTCTGCGCCTTGAAAGGTGGCTTCGCAGCATTTTCTTGATGGCGCAGCTTCCCCTCCTGTTGCAGGGTAATGGTGCATTGGGTGTTGCTGGATCCAAATGTCAAATGTTGGGATGTCCCATGAACGATGTCATATGTAGCTGTCAAATGACTCAACTACCAAATGACCAGATGGTTCAATTGGGTTATTTGGTCGTTGGGTAATTACGTCGTTTGACAAGTGTATATGACATCGTTCATGGGACATCCCAACATTTGACATTGAAGAGCAGGCAACAATTTAATGCACCACTATCCTGTTCCAGGCGGAATCCGATTCGACTTACCGGCCGTGTCCAGCATGCAACTTATGGGACACGCTAAGCCTGTTCGAGAAGGGGAATACCGTGGTAGCCTATCCCTCGAAGTAGCGTCGCAGTCATCATGGAAAGGAGATTTTCAAAGTGAGAATCCGTTGGAGTTGGCTCGTCATTTTCACGGCAGTTCTTGTCATTTTGTTTCTGGCGCCCGTCTTCGCTACACAGCAGGGCGGACAGCGTGCGCCGGAAGCCCCGACGGGACCCGCGCCGCGCCTCCCGAACGGCAAGCCGGATTTGAGAGGGCTTTGGCAGCGGCCCTATGTTCCAGACATGACCAAGAACGCGAACAATCAAGTAGGAATGTCGGAGCTCCCGTTCACACCAGCGGGAGAGGCGGAATGGAAGAAATACGATGCGTCCCATGGTGACTACACCGGCAGCTGCATGCCGTTCGGTCTTATTCGCTCGATGAATTCGCCCGATCCCATCCAGATCATGCAAGACGATAACAACCTCGCGCTGCTATATGAGCAGAACACATGGTTTCATCTGGTGTATCTCGACGGGCGCGGCCATCCCGAGGGCCGCAATCTTGTACCTAGCTGGTTTGGTCATTCGGTTGGGCGCTGGGAAGGAGACACACTGGTCGTCGATACCGTCGGTTTTAACGGCTATACCAGGCTGGATACGATTGGCCATCCGCATGGTGATCAGTTGCACGTTGTTGAGACCTTCCAGCGTACGGACGCCGGTCACATCGCCTACACGATCACGATTGACGATCCGAAGACATATACAAAACCCTGGAAGAACTCGAGAGTCTTCACGCTCCGTAAAGACTGGGAGATCATGGAATACTCCTGTGAGGAGAACAACAAAGACCTGTTTGACGGACACCTCACGCCCTGGCGCCCGCCACAGGAATAGCGTGATAGTCCTGAGATCGGAGCCGCGGATTGCACGGATGACGCAGATCCGTGTAATCCGCGCAATCTGCGGCTGAAGTTCGTGACCAAATCTTCCTCGCCTCCTCGTACAGCGCGGTCTGCGGCCTTGGTAGCTGCCGGCATCCTGCTTAGCCGGCTCGCAGGGTTCTTGCGGTTGCGGGCATTCGCATATTACTTTGGCCTCAAGTCTGACGCCGCCGACGCGTTCAATGCGGCGTTTCGCATTCCCAATTTTCTCCAGAACCTATTTGGAGAAGGCGCCTTGTCCGCGTCCTTCATTCCGGTATATGCAGCGCTGGTCGCACGCGATGACCGGCGGGAGGCAGACCGAGTTGCCGGCGCCGTTGCTTCGCTGCTGGCATTGCTGGTTTCGGCGATTGTTCTGGTCGGAGTTTTGGCCACGCCGCTGCTTATCGATGCCATCGCACCAGGGTTCACCGGAGAGAAACGCGAACTTACTGTTCAGATCGTCCGCATCCTTTTTCCAGGCGCGGGCCTGCTGGTGTTGTCCGCATGGTGCCTCGGTATTCTGAACAGTCACTACCGTTTTCTGCTGTCATATACAGCGCCGGTAATGTGGAACGCGGCAATGATCGCCACGCTGATCCTGTATGGGCGTGCGCCTTTGGCGCGTCTGGCGATCATTCTTGCCTGGGGGTCGGTAGCCGGCAGCGCGTTGCAGTTTGGCGTACAGGTGCCAGTGGTTCTGCGTGTCGCTCCAGATCTCCGATTTGGCATCGACCTGGTCTCCGATCATGTGCGGACGGTAGTGCGCAACTTCGTGCCCGTTTTTGTGAGCCGTGGTGTCGTTCAGTTGAGCGCATACATCGACACCTTGCTTGCGAGTCTTCTGCCGACCGGAGCGGTCACCGGACTTGCGAATGCGCAGCTTCTCTACACGCTGCCGGTAAGTCTGTTCGGGATGTCCGTATCGGCCGCAGAGTTACCGGCCATGTCGGGCGCGATGAGTATGGATCGAGAAGGAGTCCAGGTCGTGCGCCGCCGTCTCGATGCGGGACTGCGCCAGATTGCGTTTTTCGTTCTTCCTTCGGCGATGGCATTTCTCGCGTTAGGCGACGTCATCGCGGCGGCCCTTTTTCAGACGGGCCGATTCCAGCATGAAGATGCCGTCTACGTTTGGGCGATTCTGGCCGGCTCCGCGGTAGGACTGCTGGCATCGACGCTCGGCCGGCTGTATTCGTCCACCTATTACGCACTGCGCGATACGCGCACTCCGCTCCGCTACGCACTCGTGCGCGTGGCGCTAACTACCGTCCTCGGCTACTTTTTTGCGATTCCTTTACCGCGTTGGCTCGACATTCCGGCCGTCTGGGGTGCTGCTGGACTGACCGCTTCCGCCGGGATCGCCGGTTGGGTGGAGATGTTGATGCTCCGCCGGAGGTTGAATACGCGCATCGGCCGGACCGGACTGGCCGCTGGATTTGTAATCAAGCTGTGGCTGGCGGCGGCCGCAGGTGCTGCGGTCGCTTGGATCATGAAGCTCAGCCTTCCGGAAATGCACCCGGCACTTGCGGCTCTTTTCGTCCTCGGCCCCTACGGTCTGGTATTTCTTGCAGCAACTTTCGTACTCCGCATTCCCGAAGCCTCAACGGCGCTTGGTCGTCTCCGTCGGGGATCATAGCTAGGGCTGATCATTACCCACAAGTCGTCCGCTGGACACGGGCGTCTGGGACAGCCGGCGGGAAAGGCGAAGTCCCCTCCTTGGCAAAGGAGGGGTGGCCGCGCCATCCAGTAAATGGTCCCGTTCCTTTGGAGGCGCGGCGCGAAGCGTGAGCCCGGTAGGGCGAAACATCAAGACCGGGGTGGTTCGTTCAACTTCCGATCATCAGTGGCTTGAACCAACCACCCCGTCTGCGCCCGCTAAGGAGGCTTCGCGGCATTTTTTTAATGGGCGCAGCCACCCCTCCTTGTCCAAGGAGGGGACTTCGGCTTTCCCTTCGGCTGTTCTCAATGCCCGTGTCCAGCAAAAGATGTGGGACATGGCAAGCTCTGGGAGGAGGTGGCCCGAAGGGCCGGTGACCTTCCGTCAAAAACTATAACTGGTACACGAGGAACGAGCCGCGGAGTTCAGCGTTGGTGGCGGGTTTCGTCATGATCGGAGCGTGACCAAAGGCCTCGACGAAATGGGGGTTCGCGACGAAGCACGCCGCGCGCCATCCTTTGAAGCGCCCGAGGGTGCGTCCCATGCTGGAGTAGAGCGCCAGCAGATTCTTGCCGCCGCCCTCGACGCCGATGCGCACGCCATATGGCGGGTTGAAGCAGAAGACGCCCGGCTTCATGTCGCGAACAGCAGGAAGTAGACCGTGGATGTAGTCGGAGGTCAGCGCCCGCACGTCCTGCCTTGCGATGACAATGGAATCCTCGTGCGAAGCCCCCGTCAGCCCGGCCGCGCGGAGATTCCCGACCATGTCCGAAATTCGCGCCTGATCCGCGTCAAGTGCGAGGATGCGCGGGACGGTGCCGGTAAAGAGGTCGGGCGCTTCGCGAGGCAAACCCTGGAATGCGGAAAGATGGGTCCACGGAAGATCGGACGGTCGGCGAATGGCTGCGCCTACCGCGAGCCCGGCCGCCTCAATCGGAATCGTGCCTCCCCCCGCCATGGGATCGACGAGTGGCTCCGTGCGCGCGTCCCAGCGCGATAGCATGATGAGCTGCGCGGCCATGGTCTCGCGCAGCGGCGCCGGTCCCATGACGACCCGCGCGCCTCGGCGGTGTCGCGCTCCTCCGCCGATGTCAATGCCGACGACGGTGCGGCGCGCTTCAGGCGTTCCCGCGCGGCGCACGACGAACACGACGTCAGGGGAATCGGTGTCGATCTCGGTGGCGACGCCTCGGGATGTGAGCGCCTCGACGATCGCGTTCTTGACCACGCCGCGGAGCTGGAGCGGCGAAGCTTCAAAATCGTGCGCGGGACCGACTTCCACCGAAAAGCGCAGGCGCGCGCCTCCGGGAAGTCTGTCGTCTGACAAGAGCACAGGCAGCAGCTCGTCGAAGAGCGGCTCCAGACGTACGGCGCCACTCGAGCAGAGATCCCACGAAATGCGCGATGATGTCCGGTGATAGCAGGCGGCTACCCACGCCAAACGCGCGTCGAAGGGATAGAGCAGCGTGGCTTCCCCTTCGCGCCGTGGTTTGTCGGCGCGCACCTCAAAAGGCGAGCGCATTATCAGACGCTTGAACTCCGCCTCCATCACGCGGTTCGCCCCGCCCGAACCCGTCAGCCGCAGATCGTCGCAGCGCTGGGCGCTCACTCTGTACCTTTCGAGCTTGATATTCTACGTGTCGCGGACTCACTTGCGTATCGAGGCGCAATACGGTCCATCACTACAGCCTTGCTCATATGCATTTCCCCTCACGAGCAATTGAACGCGATTGGCCGCGGATCAGATTGGCCCTCGATGACGACGCAGCCGGACCGCTGCCGCCAGGAATGCCGTCGCGATTGCGAGCCCGATCCACAGGCCTGGGCTGCCCAGTAACTGACCAGGTGTAAATGGCGTCATCGCATCGATCGATATGCCTGTTGTGGACCCTCTGACGGACGGGTCGCCCATGATGCGGTGCTGCAGGATGGCGGCAAAGTGCGAAGTATTGAAGGCGATCTTCTCCACGGCGCCGATGGCGAGCGGCGGGAGCACCGCCCACAACAAGGGCGCGCGCCGACTCCAGGCAGAGACCAGCAGCAGCCACGCGTAGATTGGCGCGTACCACAGCCCATGGCCTCCCACGAGATGAAAAAATAACATCTGCCACATATGCGACAGCGGGAGGTGGCTCCAGAGCGCCCCGGCGCTCATGCCGCTTCCCAGGAGTAGCGCGCTGCTGACCAGCAGCATGGCAACATGCGTGGCGACGGTGATCGCGACGGTAAGCAGCGGCAGCACCACGACGGGAATACTCGTCTTCGAAAGCACGGTAGTAGTATCCGAAACCGGCAGCGATTTCCAAAACAGGATGCTGCGGTCGCGCCGTTCCCCGTACAGCGCGTCGA
>Ga0137379_10000790_pt1 | contig 28514 bp, 22 predicted proteins | sample SagtaG_18_FD_104812 | JGI IMG/M metagenome (GOLD analysis project Ga0137379, IMG submission 104812) | Vadose zone soil microbial communities from Sagehorn Ranch, Mendocino, California, USA - Sage2_L_80_16 metaG | ecosystem: Environmental > Terrestrial > Soil > Vadose zone | place: USA...
CAGCGCGGATCAGGTTATCTGGCAGGCCCCATTTGCACGCCGCCCACTGCAAGATTTCGTCGGTCGTTCCGGTGAACCGCCCATCGACCCGGCGTAAGAGCCAGGTATCCCAGAGCGCGTTGTAGGTCCCTCCCTGGTCGCGCGGCCGCGTCGAAAATGAGGCTGCCATTGCGCCGGAAGCGGGCTCGGTGTTGTTTTGCTGATAGTTCTGCGGACGCGGCTCCCAGGTCGAGTACTGCACCTGGGCGGCACACTGCGAGTCGGAGGGAAGAGACGACCAGCTGCCAACCGATCCGAGGTTGAAATAGCCCGACGCGGGTGGGGGGGAGGTGGACGAGCTCGATTTCGGCGTAGACGTAGGGGTCGGCGCGAGGGTATGAGTGGGGCCGGGGGCTGTCTTAGATGTCGGAGCCGGGCTACCGGTGGCGGCCGGCAGGGAGTTGGCCGTTGGTGAGGTTGTCGCGCTGCGAGGCAAGGACGTCGGAGTGGAACATGAACCTTGCGTGGAGCAGTTCGCCTGCGCGACCGTGCTTGGCGGTGCTTTGGCGCTTGTCACAGACACAATCACGAGCAGGGCACCAGCGATAAAGACCACGATGGTGACACCCCAGCGCAGGCGGTTATTCTGGCTCGCGATTATCCATCCTCTCCCGCGCGGTGCCTTTCAAGGAACGAGTTCCGCGAACGGGATGCTTCCGTGGCACAGGAAGAGTATGTGACCATAGCGGATCTGCAGGCCCTTTTTCCTGTCTCCCTTGGAGTCAAGGTAGCCTCCGGGCAGACACCGACTCCGCTTAGCCGAACGGATCCCTCTCGCTGGCTGCCACCGCCGGGTCCAGACTTGCCGGGGTATCTGGAGTGCCGGTCAGCGTGGTGGTTGGGTGCACCGGAAGGATGACTGCATGAAGTGGGGCCTGGTTGAAGTCAAAGTCGCGCACGAGGTTGCCGAGGACGCTGGCATTCTCGCGAACGTCCAGTCGCGGGTCAGGCCGTCCGTCCGTGGCTGGATCGAGCCGTTGACCATCGAGAAAATCATCCTCTATGAACTTGTCATAGGCGTCTAAGGAAAGAATCTGATGGTCGATAAATCCACGTCGCGCATATGGACTGATGACCATCCCGGGAACGCGCAGACCATACCCATTTTCGTCGACGGTTGGTGGCACCACCTGATCGTAGAATCCGCCCCAGTCGTCCCAAGCGAGGAAGATCGCGGTGGATGACCAATCTGGGCTCCTCATCACTGCATTGATGAGGCTGGTGACGTAGCTCTGTCCAAAGCTGATTGGCGATGGCGGGTGTTCGCTCACCTCGGTGGACGGCGCCACCCACGAGACGGCCGGCAGGAGTCCAGCCTTGGCAGCCAGGTAGAACCGATTGACAGACTGGATATTTCCAAGCTGGCCGTCATTCTTGACCGTGTCAAAGTACGGCAGAGGGTTGAAAATCCCGGGCGTTTGCGAACTCTGATGCACGGGAGCGCATGTCATCGCAGCGTCGTTCTCGCAATCCGGCTCAGCACCTTCGACCACGTAGTAGCCCCAGCTGATGCCATGTTGGTGAAGCAAGTAGGTGATGTCTGTCCACCCATAGATCGGGTTTGTGCCGTCCGAGCCAGTCTGGTCGGGGGGTAGGCCGGGGCTCTGGGGAGCATTCGTACAACTCGACGGATCGTTGTGCTGAGAGCACCGTGCAGACCACTGGCTGACCTCAAATAGGTGAGCCGGAAGACTCCATGAGGCATTGGGCTCAAACATATGGTCTTGAAGTAGGAAGTCTCTGGCATACGTCCAGTAGTTAGGGATGTCGCTCGCCGTGTGATAGCCCATGACGTCAGGCGTAGGCGCGTCGCTGCAGGCAGGGGCCCCTGGCGTGCATGACGGGTTCCCCTTTTCGGCCTGGGCGTGGAAGCCGTCCATCTTGCCGCCGTCAATATCGGCGCGGGCGTTTACCAGGTTGTGAGGGCCCCCTTGATTGACATCGGAATGGTCGGCGTAGGGCCTGACACATTTGCTGGTCATCGGATCAGGTACGCAGACAGCGGGCTGTCCGCCGACCGTGGAAAAACCGTCGGCACCAGGGAAGGTACCGAAATAGGAGTCGAACGAGCGATTCTCCTGCAGAACAATGACCACGTGGCGGATCATGTGAATCCCGGTTGGCCCGGTCGTTGCCGCTGGACCGCAACTGGAGCCCACCATCGCCAGCGCGAGCGCGATTGCCCTACCGCGCACCTGTGTCGAGAGCGGGCAATTCATATCCGGATACGCAGTTCCTCGTCAGCCACCCGCGGCTTCAGGCGGACCGGAGCTGTGCACCAGGCAGAGTCTAAGCGACTGCTGCCGACCTCGCGGCTCGCTGTCATCGCGCTGCCCTCGAGGCCGATGGGACAGCGTCATGCGCTTCTACGGACAGCCTCGCCTGCTCGTCATCGATGAGGTCGGCTACCTGCCACTCGCCGGTGAGGCGGCGGCGGCACTTTTCCAGGTCATCACTCGTCGCTACCTCAAGAACTCCATCGTTCTCACCACCAACCGCTCGATTGCGACCTGGGGCGCCATGTTCGACGACCCGATGGCGGCGGCGGCAATGCTCGACCGCTTCCTGCACCGCTCGGCGGTGCTCCAGATGGAAGGAGAGTCCTACCGCAAGCGCGCCCACCGGGCGCGGTCGAGAACATGCGCAAGGGGGTGATCGCCGCCACCAAGGCCTAAGATGTCAGCCCGGAGCCGGGCTACTCACCTGGGGAATTTCGATGATCGACCCTGGGGAATTTCGGCGATCGCCATCACGCTCCCAGCAGCGGGTCATTGACCCGCGGTTCTTCGCTCATTCCCAACGCTGCCAGTGTGCGGGCATCGCTCGGGTCCGACTTGCTCCGCTGCAACCGGCTCTTGGCAAAGTATTTAGCCCGCAGCGGATTGACCACCGCCACCGGGTAGCCACTCCGGTGGAGGTGGCTCGCCAGCGACCAGAAATAGTGTCCACTCGACTCAAATACCACTCGGTCGACCGGACCCTGTTGCTCGAGCTAGCGCTCCAGCTCATCGAAACCAGCACGGTCGGCGGAGAGCCGAAACACGCCTCGCTCGGCTTCCCGTTCGCCCGTCCTACAGACCGCGGCCGCGTGCTTGTACGTACCCACATCAATGCCGACCACAGCGTTCATGGCGCCCTCCTTATGTTGGTCGACCCCAGGGGTTCTCGCTTACCTCTGACCAGCGTCCACTGATGCACCATCTCCGGTCTTTCCCGTTGGAGCCCAATCGCCGCATTAGTCAAAGGGCGAGGGCCGGTTTCCAAGGGCAAGGGTCACGAGCCGGATAGCGGAACGCCGGTCTCCCCGCAGAGGTCAGGTCCATCCTGGCCTCCACAAGGCTTTATATCAGTGGACGCTCTTCGAACTCGTCGACTTGCAGCGCCGCGCGACTTGGTTGAGATGAATGACCATCTCAGCCTCCGGCTCGTCCGTCGTCCGACACAAGGCCCGCTTTCACCCGAGGCGAATCGAGGCCGCAAGCTTCCTCAAGGAAGCGATTGGCGCCTGTTTCTCGAAGCTTCCCATCACGTTCCATCGACGAACGCCTGGTAGACCAGCTGGGCCCGGTCCCGAAGCCTTGCCAGCGAAGGTTGATGCCACTGCTTTAAAAGCGCCGCCTTGTCGCGTTCGCGCGCGTGCGAGGGGATCCAGGCGTCCCTTGCGTCCACTGGCGTCGCTCGGGTAACCGCCTGGAGTTCGCGATCCAACTGCGCGCGAGTCACGTCCCCGGACTCGAAACCCAGCTGGACCCTGGACCAGATACCGCGCAGGCTCATGAGCTCGAGGCATTCCCGCACGTTCGCGTCGTTATGCACGAACTCGGCGAAGCTGGTCCCGAACCGTGCATTGAGCCGGCGTACCACCCCTCCGAAGTCGTGCGTGACATGCTCGAACTCGCCAACCACCAAGTGATTTCGGTAGGGGAGGAGGCAGGTGTAGAAGCGCGAGTAGGCGACAAGGGCATCGCGGAGCGCCAGGTTGGGCTCCCGGATGAGCTGAGACAGGATGGCCCCTTGCGGGTCGCGGATCACCAGCAGTGCAGGGATACCGCGACGCGCGGCCGCGATGAGCTGGGCCGGCGCGTGCAAGTGGTGGGCAAGACGCACTGGCCCCTCCTGCGAGAGTTGCAGTGCGTAGACCGCGAACGTGGTGCCACACCTCGTGTAGCCGTCAATCACCAATTCTGTGCGAGAGCTGATGACCTGCCTCTGGATGTCCCGAACGTCAAGACGCAGAGCACGTTTCACCCTCGCCAACGGAAGATATATCAGCGGATGTTCGGTCATGTGCGTGCGGAGCCGGTATCTGGCCCGGCCCATGAGCGACGGGGGATGCGGCCCACTCTCGGACTCCGGCCGAGCGTTGGCGGCGGGTACCCCAGTGGGAACGCTCATCCGGCCAGGGCGCTGCTTGCTGTGAGGCGCGGCTGCACGACAGACAGCCCGGACGAGCCGTCCGCCTCGGGCAGTGCGACAAGCTGTGTCGTGCCGTTGACATGGAACTCTGTCACCGAGCCACGCGCGATCGGATGACGCCACCTCCCGCGGCCTCGATTGCCTCCAGCGCGATCCCCACGTGCGTGCTCGGCGGGGTCGCAACCACGACGGCGTCTACCTGCGGCAGAGTTCTCCAGGCGGTCCTTGACACTGTCGACCAGGATGACCTCGGCGACGCCCTGGGTGTCATGCAGGACCCGCACATGCTTCGATCCCCAGTAACCGCAGCCGACCACGGCAACGCGAAGTCCGCTATCGCGTTCCGATTTCATCAACGAACCAAAACGCAATCGGCATTGGCACGGCGCCAATGTACTGTCTGCGGCGCGAGATGGTAATAGGCCGGTCGTCCTAAGGGATGGGACTTCCACGTCGAAAGGCTGCAAGGGCCCAGAGGCAATCGGCCAGACGGAAGTGCGGACCGGTTCAGACTGAAGCCGAGGCGACCGGCTCCAGGAATCCTTCCCGCTCGAGGTAGCGCAAGATCAGTTCCGCCGCCTGGTCGGGTTCGATGGCCGCGGTGTCGATCGTGAGCTCGGCGTCGGTCGGGATCTCGTAGGGGTCGGAGATGCCGGTGAACTCCTTAACAATGCCCGCCCTCGCCCTGGCGTACAACCCTTTGCGGGTCGCGCTGTTCGCAGACTTCGAGGGCGGTGGCCACGATTATGTGATGGGAGCGTGTCCGCGAGCTGAACTGGCAGCACGGAATCTCATCAACCTGCCCAACCATCCGCGCGTGCGCCCGGAGGACGTCGAGGTCATCACCTCACCTAGCTCTTCAGAGGGGCGCCGTAAGGTCCCTTGGCTACCCAGCGGTGCGCGCCCTCAGCGGGAAGTTCGCCGCTGATGTAGTGCTTCCTCCCGACCCTGGTGTTGACAGTCCGATCGAGTCGATACCCCAGCCGGGAGAACGCCGCTAACATTCTTGGGTCGCTTACCTGCCCCTCGATTCGCTGCGCACCGAGTTGCTCCGCGTAGATGATCCAACGCGCGTGCAACTCCAGGAAGAACACCGGCGGAATCCCAAGTCGATGTGCGTCTTTCGACATCGCATCATACATGGCAACCGCGATACCGGCAGGCGTCGGAGGCCGACCCCTCGCTATCCATCGAATGAAGCCTCGAACATACCCGGGCGCTTCATCGGCGTGGCGTATCATCGCGCTTCCAATCCCGGCTGCCAGTATCGGCAGATGGCGGCGGACCATGCGCCTCAGGAAACGGGACTTGTTGAGACTCCCAACGGTGTAACCCACTAGCTGCCCGTTCAGCTTCGCCGCCAGACTGATCTCATCCGCCAACTCTTGGAAGAGCCGAACGAGCACTCGCTTACCGGTCAGCGTGAAAAGGTCGTCCGGGAAGTTTCTCATGTGCAGGTCGGCAGCGGCGGTCGCATCATCTCGAGTTAGCACGCCGATCGTGAGCTTTTGTGGCAGTACAGACAATTCAGCCTCTTGCTTGCCCGGCACTGATCGTCTCCGATTCCAACAACTCGATCAAGTACTTCGCAGGAAGCATCAGGAAGCTGACGCGTCGTCCGCCGAATGCTGCTGCCGGTATTGCTGGCTTCGCCACCGCGGCGCCAAATCCGCGGAGCCGTTGCGACTCACCTTCAAGGTCATACGTCTCGTAACAATGGTGATATATCTTCGTCCCCCCACGGAGCCACGGCTCCAGTACTGATGATCCGGGAAGCGCCTCGAGCAGCTCGATCCGCGGGCCGCCGCCCGAAAGAAAGAGCCCCCGAATCCCCTGCGCAGGATCCGCAAACGGTTCCGCTTCGGGACGGTAGCCGAGCACGAGCCACGAGGCGAGCTCTGCCTGGATTTCATAGCAGGCGACTCCAAGATGATGGAAGGTCAGATCGGGACCGTGTTCTGCAGGAGTCATTGAGTGAGCTTGCTGGCGAGTGCAAGCCGCAGGCGTTCAAAGCTGAGGAGTTCGGACATCTCCTCTTCAGAAAACCGGACTCCAAACTCCTGTTCCACCGACACGATCATCGAAATATGCTGGAGCGAGTCCCAACGCTCAACCTTATCACTGGAAGTTGTGCCATCAATAGTCGAAGGGTCAAGCTCAAAAATCTCGGCGAGCACCTGTTTCAGTCTCACTTCGTCTGCAGCGCCGATCATGCCGTGACTGCTCCTATTTTCATGTTGCTCGGGAGTGTAATGGTCGCGAACCAACCCGGCACCGCGAGGTCCGCCTCCCCCAACACCAAGCTCCAACTTGTGTCGTCCTCTACGTGACGGCTAAAGCCGTGATCTGGATAAAACGTCGCCACGGCCTGGTTACGTGCGGTTGTGACGTAGGTGCCACGCAAACACCGGTAACCCATCGCCTTACCCTGAATGGCTGTTGCGTACAGAAGCACATCCTCGACTCCTCGACCGAGTACGCGACAGCTCAGCAGGAACGTGTCGATCTCCGCCTCGTCAGCGTGAGCGCCAGGAACAAGTATCGCAACTCCAACCAACCCTGCGTCTCCGAACCGGTCCCTCACGCGAATCGACAGAATTTCGACGCCAGGCTGACCAGCGAGATGAACGAGTTCCTCAGCCGTGTGGCGACGGGTCGTGAGGTTGAATTGATTGGTCTTCTGGGTAAGCTGCGCAATCCTTGTCGCAGAGATCTCGTCAATTCGTCCAACCTCAGCTGTCATTTCAAGAGACCGGTAGTACTCATCCAAAGACGAAGCGGATTGCCGGGCAACTTCTCGTGCCTGCTCGTTCCTATATAGCTCGACACGCCGGCGATCTTCATCCGTTAGCCCTACGGCATCGAAGCACTCGAGCGATTCGATAGCGGCTCGGTACTCACTCGGCTCGGGCGGCAACTGGACAACGAGCACGGTCGGGAGCAAGGTCCTGACCATTTCGCACTGATGCGGATCGTCATCGACAAAAACTAACGAGTCCAGTCCAAGGTTCAAATCGGACGCGATCGCCCGCAAGTTCGTGGCTTTGTCTATCCAGTTCACTCGTCTGGCTGAAATATCGGACTTACGCAGGACCATTGAGGGGTGGTGGTCGAAAACTTCGTCAACGTCGGCTTCATTGTTGGCACTACACAAAGCCAGGAGAACCCCGCGCTTGCTTAGATTAAGTGCGGCTTCCTGGAGGCCGACATACGCGGAGCCTGGGTATGCCTCGCCGAGGCGAATTCCGCCTATATGGTCCTCGCCTATGATGCCGCCCCAAAGGGTGTCGTCACAGTCGAGGACAAGCACCTTGCGGGACCTTCCTGCACGTGCCCGAAGAATTCTGGCGTAGACATCACTCAGCTCCTCGAGTATCAATGGCGTGAAAGGCGCGCGGGCAACCAACCAGTTCCGGGCATCGATGGGTGTCCTCTCGGCCATCCTCTCGAAGTCAACTATGAACACATTCCCCATGCCGCTCGCCAGGGCGACGAGTTCCTGGTTCAGGCTTCGAATGCGACTGGTGAGACTGGTCATCGATCTCGTTTCGGCCAGACCTTCAAGCGAGTGTCTGGGAAGAGCGAAGTTGTGAATCGCTATGGTGGCCGTGGTTCGTTCCCTGATTGCCGATACGATCTGACGAATGATGGAAGCTGTCTGCTGGGCCGCTTCATTGGCCTGCGCTGCGCTCAAGGTCAGAAACCGGTTGAAGAAAGTTGGTGCGAGGTTCTCGAGACTCAACGCGATGATGACAACGTCTGGCTGATAGTCGAACAGCCAACTATCCGTGATCAATGAGTCGCGCATCGCAGTGTCATATCCGCCGATCTGAACGTCTACCGCAATGCCGGCGGAAGCACCCTTAACGCATGTGTATGCCTCGATTGGTTCGACGGTGAAGTTCCTCAGCACAGCGACCCGGACGCGGGGCCAATCGGGAGGAGTCAGCAAGCGCAGCTGACGGGTGGCCGCCAGATATCGACTTATCGTCGGCTTTTCCCTCACCCAGGCGAGACGGCTCTCAACACCACCTGGAACGACACCGTTCAACTGTGCCGGCACCTTCGAAGCTCTGCCTCCAGGCGCTACCAAGTCGCCCTCCCACGAGTGGTGGATACAGCTCCCAAAGGAATCTCCCCTGGACGAGCAGCAATCCGGGCCCGCCACCACCGCGCAACGTCTCGCGGCAGCGCGTGCCACACGTCGGTTCGGTCCGCCATCTCTGCGAGGAACGCCTCGTACAGGTTCCACGTCTTGGGTCGGCGAAGGTAGTCCGGATGTGAGTTCAGCAATGCCATCCCGCGGCGCGCGGCGATGAAGTCAACCTTTTCAAGCCACAGCTGCGGAGTCGTCTCACCCAGGACCTCCGTCAGGGTGTAATCCTGGACAAGGGTGTAAGGCAGTTCGACGAACCGTCCGAGAATGAACGGCCAGAGGCTCATGGTGCCGCCAGGAATCGGCTCGAAGGGGTCTGAATCAAAGAACGAAAGGTCGTACTCGAGGTTGAGGGCCTGCATCCATTCCGGATTGCGGTGGGTGAGGGCGGTTCGAAAGCCTGCAGCCCCGGTACGGGCGAGTTCGGCGTTGATGCGCTCCGCGCGCGAATCGAAGATGGCGCGAGAGCGGAACAGCTTCCCATCGTGATTCAGGTCGTGAACGCCGAATTCGAATCCGCGAGCTTTCAGTTCGGAGAGGAGTCCTTGATCCGTGCGATACCGCTCGGGTACGAAGTTAAAAGAGGAACGAAACCCGTAGCGCTCCTCCAGTTCGACGACCTTCATCACAAAGTCGTGGCCCTCGCGTAGCTCGACGTCGTGCGTCAGGACAAACGCCAGGCGGCGATCATCTGGCCAGAGGCTTACGTACGTCGCGCTCTCAAGCTCGCGTGACTTGAGCACGTAGACCAGCACAGCCTGCAGGAAGTCGGCATAGCGCGATTCGGACGGCCAGTTAAGACCACCGGCTCGGTCGTCATGGCGCCCATAGGCGCGCCGAAGCAACCCGATGACCGGGCGCGGAAGCAAGGGCTTGAGGTCGTAATACATCCGTTTCGCCGTTCCGAGTGTCCAGTGGCGGGCTCCGAACTGACCCTCGCTGAGCACGGCCTCGATGAGCCCAACGGCATCGTCAGCGTGCGCTGCCGCGGATGGCGGCAAGATGTGCGCGGACGCGGCCACGGCAGCATTCCACTCACCGGCCGTGGGCATAGGATCGAGCAATTTCCAGAACGCGGCGGGGCTGTTCCCGGCGCAGAGCGACACGGAAGATACGGCGCGGACCGCCTGGTCAGTCGACGGCGTCATTCTTCATCAGCGTGCGTGGTGATCACTGCCCGGATACTAGACACGCAGGGCCACATTCTGAATCAGCTTTTACGGAACCGTGGGGTCGTTTGTCCTAGCCCCTCTGGAGAGCGCTGATGCGGCCCAGGCGCGTCAGCTTGTCGCTTGCTGCGCCGCTTCGGCCCGTTTGCGCATGGACAACCATCGCGTCTTGACGCCGCACGATAGGCGGCAGGCATCGGGACGGTTCAGTCCCACAGCCGGGACAGACGCCTCCGCATCCGCGGGTGAAGCCATGACAAGGTCTGCTACCGCCCATTCCCACTGCAGACCGGTGACTTCTAGGCTTACTCCGATGCCCGGCTCCGACGTCGTCGCCACTGATATCCAGTCCGGGACCGGCTAGGTCATGGCCAGTCGCAACGGGACCGAGCCGCGGGTGCTGATCGTCAGCCAGCATCCCTATCCCGAGGACACCACTCTGCAGCGGAACGTCGGGGCGCTCCTGTCGTCCGGTGTGGCCGTCGACCTGGTATGCGTAACCTGGGGCCCGCGCAAGCCTCCTCCCCACGTTCGCCTCCATGCGATTTGCATTGAGCACAAGCGATCGCACGCATGGTGGTACCCGCTGCACTTCATCGCCTTCTTTGCCTGGGCCTTTTTCATGGTCTCGCTGCTGGCGGTCCGTAACCGTTACCAGGCTGTCGAGGTGGACAACCTGCCCGACTTCCTTGCCTTTACCACGATTGTCCCGCGCCTGCGGCGAACGCGAATCGTCCTTTACCTCAGGGAACTGATGCCCGAGCTGACCATGGCCCGTCTTCGCCGCGACCGAGGCAGCGCCGTCGTGCGATTGGCCCGTTGGCTGGAGCGAGCTGCCACCGGCTGGTCCGATCGGGTCGTAACGGTCAGCAATACCTGCCGTCGCTTGGTGGAGCAGCGCTCGGTCAACCCACGAAAGATTACGGTGGTTCCGAATTCACATCCGCTTGCCAGTTTTCCACCGCGACGCCCCGCTCAGCCCCCCTTCATCGTTCTGCAGACCACGCTGATCGAACGATATGGCGTCGACGTTGCTATCCGGGCGCTGGCGCAGCTGCACCCCACCTGGCCCGACCTGACCCTGGAGATCATCGGTGACGGTGAGCAGCGCCAGCAGTTGATTGAGCTGGCCGATCGCCTTGGACTCTCGCAGCATGTTCGCTTTTCGCCGGGATGGCTCGTCTGGAGCCGCGCGATGCAAACGGTATCTGGGGCGACGCTTGGCATCGTGCCGATCGTCGCCGATGGCTATGGCGAACTGATGCTGCCTAACAAGATCCTGGAGTTTGCGATGCTAGAAATCCCCGCCGCCGCCTCACGACTCCCCGGACTGCAGGAGCATTTCCCTGAGGACGCGGTTGCGTATTTCGAGCCAGGCGATGCGGCTGGCCTGGCGGCCCAGCTGCATCGCCTTCTGGCGGATCCGCAGGCGGCGCGACGGCAGGCCCTACGCGCTCGTCAGGCCGCGGCTCCTCTGGCCTGGGAGTCGGCCTTGCCCCGCTACCTCGAAGCGCTTGGACTTGAGCCTTATCCGGCCGCGCGGGTCGCGTCCGGCGCAACGTCAGCCTCTCCTCCTGCCCAAACGCCCGGTCGCTGACTGTGGCTGGCGTCCTCACGCTCGCGATGGTGGTCTGCTGGCTGCGCGGCAAGGGGTGCGCGGACTGAAGCCAACCGGGCGATGATGGACTCCCCCGCCCGTACGCGGTCACCCGGTCGCACCATGATCTGCAGGTCATCGCGCACCGGGATCACGAGATCGACCTGAGAGCCGAACCTGATCATTCCGAGCCGCTGTCCGGCGACCACGCGGTCACCCTCGTTGACGAAGCCCACGATCTGTCGCACCAGCCGGGAAGCGATCTGAACCACGGCCACCTGAAAGCCATCGTGTTCGATCAGCGTGGTGGCGCGCTCATTGGAGAACAGCGCATCGCCGCGCCGGAGCGAATCGAATCCGCCAGCTACATGTTTTCGGAGACAGATCCTTCCGCCGATGGGCACGCGGTTGACGTGTACGTCAAGGAAGCTCATCGCTACTCCCACGACGATGGCTTCCCCAAAGCGGAGCCCCGTTTGGGTCAGCTCTTCGAGCCGGTAGGCCCGTCCGTGCTTGGTGCTGGTTGGGAGCATGCCAGCCTTTGAGCGTAAGACGTAGGTCACCTCGCCATCAGCCGGGCTCAGCACCGCCCCGTCGACAGCCGGAGGCTGCCTTTCGGGGTCTCGAAAGAAGCGGTACGCCACCAGGCCACCGGAGAGACCCAGGGTGAACATGATCGCTGTCAGGCTCTCAAGCGTTCGGCTCGCTCCAGCCAGGCCGCCGAGCAGGCTTGCAGTTACGCCCACGGCAAATCCGACCCCAAGCAGCCAGGCTCCACAGCGACGAACCCCGAGCTGCCATTTCCAGGCAAGCGGCAGCCCGAGCGCGAGGCTCGTGCCGACGCTGATCAGGAGCACCGAAGCCATGGTCAAAAACCTCGTTTCAACGCGAGATATGGAGTCAGGGCGAGCTCAGCAAGCCAGGGCACGAGGTCCTCTCGGCTGAACACCGCTTCAACTCCGGCGCGGCGTAGCGAGCTTAGATAGCTTCGCCATTTCAGGGTGCCGCCCCGCAGCTCGACCAGCGCCGTCGGGACATCGGTCAGGAGCCGCACCCACTGGACGCCCGGCGAGGCCTTGCGCGGCGACATTGGAATTCCCATTTGATCGGTGAATACCATGTAGGGAAAGTCGACACCGGCGACGTAGCCAATGGAGTGGTAGCCCCAGGCTCGAGCATTGACGTCGAGCAGCTTGTGGCGGCCGTCCCGGGGGTCGAGTTTGTACTCGACCTCCACGAGTCCGTAAAAGTCGAGCTCCCGCAGAAACTTGAGAGAAGTCGCCTCGAGTTCCGACGATTCCAGCGTCTCGACGTAAGTGCTGGCCCGGCCGAATTCTGGTGGATGCTGGCGCCGCCGGCGCACGACCATGCTGCCCAGCGCTCTGCCCTCCTTGATGAACGCGCAATAGGCGAATTGCTGCGAGCCCGTCCCCGGGATGAGTTCCTGGATCATGATTTCGCCCTCTCCGGCAATCCGGGTGGCTCGCGAAAACTGGGTGGCCAGCTGCGTGCGGTTGTCTGCTCGCCAGGCCTTCGCCTTCGTCGCATAGATGAAGTGCTCTTTGATGGCCGGCTTGATCACAAATGGTCCGGGACCGTCGATAGCGGCTAGATCCTCCACCGAGGCCGGATACCAGGTCCGCGGCGTTGCGATGCCCAGCCGCTCTGCCAGGGCATAGGTATTGCGCTTGTCCCACACCCACCGCACGACATCCCAGCCAGGAGTGGTCAGCCGATATGTCTGTTCGAGAAGCGGACGATTGAGAGCGATGGCCGCCACCGTCTCATCACGGGTGGGGAAAAGCACCCAGCCGTCGAGGTGATAGCGGGACCCAATTTCGAGAAGAGCTTCAGTGACGCGCTCCGGGTTTCGCAGGTCGTGAACGCGAACGCTTAGGCTGCTGAACCGCGAGAAGCGGGCGATCGACTGCTCGTCATCGATGACGCAGACCGGGATACCGTGGCGACCCAGGCTGCGCACGATGCCGAGCCCAAGGAAATCACCACCGACCACCACGGCACCCGAGCTCGACATGAGCGTCCCTCGGGACTTGCCAGAAGCTGCCACTGCTCTCGATCCTAACCGACCTCCGTTGCTGGCTCGATGGGTTTGTTGTCCCATGGCCGGGACTCGCGGCGCGCCTACTTGGGTCTACGTGATCGACCCAGCACCCCTTGGGGGAGGCTCGGGGAGGGGTACGCAAGGCGCCGCCTGCTCGGACACGACACTGCTCAGCTAGGACATCCGTACTTGGGATCGCAGCCGTACTGCTGCCCCGAGTCGTCAAATGAAGCAGTGAGCCAGACGATGGTGTTCTCGTCGTTCTGCACCTGTGCCATGTAGGTGTTGGCAGCGCTCAAGTGCCAGTCACCTGAATACTACGAACCAATGCATCCGCACAAGTCGCCCGCTGTGGGCGTCAACCAGGACGCCCAGCCTTCGTAGCAGCCGCGGATGTAGGCGCCAAAGTAGTCGGCGGCCGCGGCCGTAGAGTCGCGGGTGAAGGGGAAGGTGTGGCGGCTGGTTGAAGTTGAAGTCGGCCACGACATTGCCGAGGAGGCTTGACGGACGTCGAGTCGCGGATCAGGGCGTCCGTCGGTCCGCGGATCGAGCCGCTGGCCATTGAGAAATCATCCTCAATGAACTTGTCGTAGGCGCCCTGGGACTTATGCGCCGGAGATGATCATTCTACCCATTGCCGCACCGCAGCCCAAGCCCTCTAATCACAGCAGCCATGACTCATGACGTGTAGGCGAGGAACGACCTCGCCGGTGGCGGCGTGATTAGCAAGTCCGTTCGGGCGTTCGCGAAGCGACCCAAGGGATGAACAATCGACGACGTTCCAGTAAGCGCATATCGAGAACCGGACCACGGTAATCGGGAGCACGAGTTGAGTCATTTGTTCCCTCAGCGCTTCCCGAAGCTGATGGCGCTGATCGGGAGCGGTCTGGTATTGGGAACGAGCCTTGTTGTCCTCACGCCGGCAGGCTCCGCTTCCGCCGCCCAGAGCAGCAAGCTCGTGGTGATCCCGTTCGAGAACGAGTCCTACGACAACATCATCGGGAGCAGTCAGGCGCCCTACCTGAACCAGCTCATCTCACAGGGAACCGTGTTTACCGAATACACGGCAGTGGCTTCGGGTAGCGATCCGAATTACCTGGGGATGACCAGTGGCCTGACCACCGCGCTTACGCCTCCCTCACCGAACGTCTTCCAGGCGATCGACGCCTCGAGCGGTGTGACCTGGAAGGAATTCATGGAATCGATGACGGGGACCTGTGGCGCGGGAAGCACCCACAACGTGCCGGGGAGTACCGTCCCGCTGTACACAACGGTCCACGATCCAGCCTCGTACTACCAGGACAACACGACCTGTACGACCAACGATGTGCCCCTCACTACCAGTACGTTCGATCCCTCCAACCTTCCAAGCTTCAGCTACATCGTTCCCAACCAGTGCGATGACATGCACTCGCCTGTGCCGGCCGGTCAGTCGTGTCCGGCCTTTTTCGGTCCGAACAACGGCAGCAGCCAGATCAACATGGGGGACAACTGGCTGGCCGCCGTGGTCCCATCGCTCCTGGCTCAACCGAACGTGACGGTGCTGATCACCTGGGACGAGTCGAGCAGCACCACGAACGAGCATATTGTCACGCTGCAGGTCGGGGCCGGGGTCACCGCCGCCGGAATCGACACCAACGCGTACACCCACTATGGCCTAGAGGCTGGTTTGTATCGCTATTTCGGCCTGGGTACGGCACCGAACAATGGAGCGACCGCTGTACCACTACCGATTCCAGCGTCTGTCGCACCCCTCTATCCCGGCCCGTCGAACGCCGTGACGAACGAGAATTCCAAGCCAGGCACGACCGCCTGGGAACTTGCACAGTCTGCGAACGACTACAGCCAGCAGATCGAGGGCTACGCCTCCGCGACGAGCGTCAATCTCGGCCAGCAAATCACGTTCTATGTGAGCGTCAATCCCAGTCAGTCGTTCACCATGGACTTCTACCGCATCGGTTACTACCAGGGCACCGGCGGCCGGTTCATGCTCGAGGCGTCAAGCCTCGCGGGCGGGACGCAGCCGAGCTGTCCGGTAGACAGCACGACGGGGATGATGGCGTGTAACTGGGCCGCGACCTACCAGCTCACCATCCCGACGTCCTGGGTCAGCGGTGTCTACCTTATCAAGCTCACCAACGCAGCCGGTTATCAGAACTACATCATCTTCGTGGTGCGCGACGACGCCCGGAATTCCGCACTTCTTTATCAGGTCGCCTTCAACACCTACCAGGCGTATAACAACTGGCCAAACGACATCCCCCCCGGCTCGACGACCGGGCTTCCCCAAACGGGCAAGAGCCTTTACGACTACAACAGCTCGTCGACCCTGACCTCGCTCGGGACGAAGCGTGCGGTCCAGGTCTCCTTCGACCGGCCGTTCGCTGATGACTCGGTAGCCGGCGGGTTCCTCGACTACGAGATCAATGATGTCGCATGGTTGGAACAACAGGGCTACGACGTCGCTTACTCCTCCGACGTCGACACCGACCTGTCGGGCGGCACCTTGCTCAATCACCACGGCTTCATCTCTGCCGGTCATGACGAGTACTGGTCGATGGCGATGTACAACGCGGCGGCGTATGCCCGGGACCACGGCGTCAATCTCGCCTTTCTCGGCGCGGACGACGCGTCCTGGCAGGTGCGGTACGCCTCCTCAGCGACCGGTGCGGCTGACCGAATTGTGATCTGTTACAAGAGCGCTTCGCTGGATCCGGTGCAGAACAACACCATCACCGTGCACTTCCGGGATCCGCAGGTCAACATGCCCGAACAACTCCTCGTCGGCGGAACGTCGTCCGGTGAGCAGCTGGGTGCGAGCAACGCGACGCCGGTCGCGTACATCGTCCAGAACCCGTCCAACTGGGTCTACGCCAACACCAGCGCCTTCAACGGCGAGAGCGTTCCCAATGTCGTCGGCTACGAGGTCGACTCGTACAGCAGCACCTACCCGTCGCCGATCGCGGCGGCCGGAACCTATCAGCTATTGTCGAACTCGCCGATCGTCAACGTCAACAACACGACGGTTTATCAGAACTCAACCATCTACCAGGCGGCGAGCGGCGCCTGGGTCTTCAGCGCTGCCGCAATCGAGTGGGGCTGGACGCTGTTCAACTTTGGTTTCCCAACGGGCGGACAGTCGCATGCGGACTACGCGCAGCCGTCCATTCAGACCATGACCGCCAACATTCTGAACAAGTTCGCGGCTGGGACGTTACCCCTCCCGGCAGCACCGATGAACCTGACCGCGGGCCCCTCCGCATCCAGCGTCAAGCTGTCCTGGATCGACAATGACGCGACCGCCACCTATGAACTGGACCGGAGCACTGATCAAGCCTTCAACTCGTTCACCTCCGTCAGTCTGCCCGCCGGTGCCACCAGCTACAGCGACAGCGGATTGAGCTCAGGCGTCTACTATTACCGGCTCGTTGCCGTGGGCGCGAACGGCAACTCGCCGTACGTGTCGGTCAACGCCGCCACGATCTCGTATGCCGCGCTGGTCGCGGGACGTACGGGCCTGCTGGCCCACTGGCGGATGGGCGAGGGCTCTGGAACAACGGCGTACGACACGACCGGCACTTACAACGGCACTTATGGCAACGCCCCAACGCTGGGGTCGCCCGGGGCCATCACCAACGATCCCAATACGTCAGTGACCTTTAACGGAAGCACCCAGCGCGCCAGCATTCCATCGGTTCCCTCAGCTGGAGACTTCTCGATCGAAGGGTGGACCTACCTGACCAACGCTTCCGTGAACAACAACACCGTATACGGCGGCAGCGGTACGGCCCGACTCATGCCACGCCCCGGCACGGGCAGCTTTCTGACAGCCGCCTACGCAGGCGTGACCCTGAACGGCACGGAATACGCCCTACAGCCGACGAGCCCCAGCTCGAACATCAACACCTGGGTCTACTGGGTACTCACCCGTCAAGGCAGCCTCCTGACGCTGTACCGCAACGGCGTGCAGATCGCTCAACGGAGCGACCTGCCTGCTACGGCGACGGCCAACATCAACGGCTACATCGCCGCGCAGAACAACGGCGCCTACTACCTCGCGGGCAGTCTGCAGGACGTGGCCCTGTATACCGATGCGCTTTCCAGTACCGATGTGCGCAATGGCTATGCGGCCGGGCTCAACGGGATCGCGCCGACGCCCCCCGTTTTACCGCCGGCCGCGCCTACGAACTTCTCTGCCGTTCCGTCGGCGTCGGCGGTAAGTCTTTCCTGGACGGATAGCGACACGACGTCCAGCTACGTGCTGTACAGAAGCAGCGATCCCAGTTTCGGTACCTCGGTCACGATTACCCTCCCGCCCGGCACCAGCCGTTACAGCGACACCGGCCTCGGCCAGGGCGTCGTCTATTACCGACTTCTCGCGATGAACTCCGGCGGGCAGTCGGCGTACGTATCGGCGAGCGCTGCGACGACCTCGTATGCCGCGCTGGTGAATGGGCGGACTGGCCTGTTGGGTCACTGGCGGCTGGGCGAGACCACGGGCACCACGGCCTGGGACACGACCGGCACCTACAACGGCTTCTACGTGAACGGCCCAACACTGGGATCGGCCGGGGCCGTCGTTAACGACCCGAGCACATCAGTGACGTTCAACGGGACCAGCCAGCGCGTCAACTTACCTCCGTTGCCATCTGCGGGCGACTTCAGCATCGAAGGCTGGAGCTACCTCACCAACGCCTCGGTGAACAACAACACGCTCTACGGCAGCGGTTCCATGCAGCTGCTGGTACGGCCTGGGACGGGCAGCTACCCGTCTGCCGCGTACGCCGCGGTGACGTTGAACGGGACCCTGTACGCGCTCCAGCCCAACAGTCCCGCCTCCAACATCAATACCTGGGTCTACTGGGTCATGACCCGGCAGGGCGGCACCCTGACGCTCTACCGCAACGGGGTGCAAATCGCCCAGCGCACCGACCTGCCGGCCACGGCCACCACCAGCCTCAGCGGCTACATCGCGGACGAGACCACCGGGTCGTACTACCTGACCGGCAGGGTCCAAGATGTCGCCGTCTACAACCGGGCGCTATCCAGCCTGGATGCGATCAACGGCTATACCGTCGCCTTGAACGGTCTTGCGCCCACTCCGCCGCCCATGTCGCGCACGCCCTATTACAACGTCGTACGCTCCGAGCAGTCACTGACAGCGTACTGGCGCCTCGACGAGTCAACTGGCAGCACCGCTAACGACGTTTTAGGGAAGTACAACGGCACCTACGTAAACGCGCCGACCCTGGGATCGGTGGGCGCCATCGTGAACGACCCCGACAAATCGGCGACCTTCAACGGGACAAGCCAGCGGGTCAACCTGCCGTCGCTGCCGTCAGTCGGTGATTTCTCGATCGAAGGTTGGACCTACCTGACCAACGCCACCGTGAACAACAACACTCTGTACGGCGGCGGCAGCACGGTGCAGTTGCTCGCGCGCCCGGGCACTGGTAGTTATCCGACCGCTGCGTATGCCGGCGTGACTTTAGGTGGCACGCAGTACGTTCTGCAGCCGACCAGCCCAGCGTCCAACATCAACACGTGGGTGTACTGGGTGCTCACCAGACAGGGAGGCACGCTGACGCTGTACCGCAACGCCGTCCAGATCTCCCAACGCACCGATCTGCCGGCCACCGCCAGCGCGAACATCAACGGCTACATCGCGGACGAGCTGGGCGGACTCTACTACCTGACCGGTGGCGTCGATGATGTCGCCGTCTACGGCAGTGCGCTCGGCCCACAGGACATCACCAGCCACTACCAGGACGCCGAATTTGGTCCCGCGCCTGCACCCACTGCTCCACCCAGCATCGCGGTGACCAACCCGACGAACGGGAGCACCTATGGCGGTAACTGGACGGGATCGATCAACGGCTCGGCGTCGTCAAATTCGGGCTTCTCGCTGGTCGGGGTGTCGGCGGCGGTGCAGGACACCGCGACTGGCGAGTGGTGGGGCGGCTCGGGGTTCAACCAGCCCAGCCAGACGTTCATCCCGGTAACCTCCGGGACCGCCAGCTGGTCGCTGAGTTTGCCGGCCATCAACCTGACTTCCGGGCACAGCTACCTAGTGACCGCCCAGGCCACCGACAGCGTGGGCAACGTCGGCACGAGCTCCTCGGTCGGGTTCAGCTACAACACCACCCCGCCCAGCGCCTCGGTCAGCTACCCGACGAACGCCATCATCTATGGCGGCAACTGGACGGGATCGGTCAGCGGCACCGCGGCTGCTTCCAGCGCCACCCTGGCCGGGGTGGCTGTGGCAATCCAGGACACCACCACCGATCAATGGTGGGGCGGCTCGGGGTTCAACCAGGCCAGCCAGACCTTCGTCCAGGTTACTTCCGGGACCAGCATCTGGACGCTGAGTGTGCCGGCCATCAACCTGACTTCCGGGCACAGCTACCTCGTGACCGCCCAAGCCACCGACAGCCTGGGCAACGTCGGCGCCAGCACCTCGGTCGCCTTCAGTTACATCACCGACGCTCCCACGACGAGCATCGCGTGCAACGGGGCGAGCTGCTCGAGCTGGTACAACGCACCCGTAAGCGTCACTCTGTCCGTCACGGATCCGGGCGGGCCCGGGACCAGCGCCACCTACTACACCACCGATGGATCCACCCCGACCACATCGAGCACGCTCTACGTCGGCGCGTTCACGGTGTCGAGCAGCACCACGATCAAGTTCTTCTCTGTCGACAACGCCGGCAATGTCGAGTCGGTCAAGGCCCAGCCCATCCAGATCGACACGGTGGCCCCCGCGACCAGCATCGCCTGCAACGGCGCCGTGTGTTCTAGCGGCTTCTACAACGCACCAGTCACGGTGACGCTATCGGCCAGCGACAACAGCGGCGGCTCGGGGGTGCTTGCCATCTTCTACACCACGGACGGATCGTCCCCGACCACATCAGGCGTCGTCTACGCCGGCGCGTTCACGGTGTCGAGCAGCAGCACGGTCAGGTTCTACTCCGTCGACAACGCCGGCAATGCCGAGTCGGTCAAGTTCCAGTCCGTCCAAATAGCGGTGTTGGTGTCGATCGCGGTGACCCCTTCGAATCCGTCGATCGCCGGTGGGACTTCGCAGCAGTTCACCGCCACCGGCACCTATTCGGATGGGAGCACCCAAAACCTGACGAGCTCGGCGGCCTGGCTCGCATCGAATGCCGCGGTAGCGACGATTAACGCGGGCGGCCTGGCCACCGGAGCCGCCCAGGGCACCTCCCAGATCAGCGCCAGCTTGGCCGGCGTGACCGGCAGCACCACCCTGACGGTGGGTCCGGCGGTGTTGGTGTCGATCGCGGTCACACCTGCGAATCCGTCGATCGGCAAGGGGACCACGCAGCAGTTCGCCGCCACCGGCACCTATTCGGACGGGTCGACCCTGGATTTGACCAGCACGGCGACGTGGCTTTCGTCGAATACCACGGTGGCGACCATTACTGCGGGCGGCCTCGCCACCGGAGTGGCCCAGGGCACCTCCCAGATCAGCGCCACGATGGGCGCGGTGACGGGCAGCACCACCTTGACGGTGGGTTCGGCGGTGTTGGTGTCGATCGCGGTCACACCTTCGAATCCGTCGGTCGCCCAGGGCAAGACGCAACAGTTCACCGCCACGGGCACCTATTCGGACGGGACGATGCTGGTCGTGACGAGCTCGACGGCCTGGCTCTCGTCGAATGCCGCGGTGGCGACGATTAATGCGGGCGGACTGGCCACCGGAGTAGCGCAGGGCACCTCCCAGATCAGTGCCAGCTCGGCTGGGGTGACCGGCAGCACCACCCTGACGGTGGGACCGGTGGCGTTGGTGTCCATCGCGGTCACGCCAGCGAGCCCTTCGATCGCCAAGGGCACCACGCAGCAATTCGCCGCCACTGGCAAGTATTCCGATGGGAGCACCCAAAACCTGACGAGCTCGACGACCTGGGTCTCGTCGAATGCCGCTGTGGCGACAATCAGCGCGGGTGGACTGGCCATCGGAATCGCCCAGGGCACCTCGCAGATCAGCGCCAGCTGGGTGGGCGTAACGGGCAGCGCCACCTTGACGGTCGGGCCGGCCAAGCTGGTGTCGATCGCGGTCACCCCCGTGAATCCAGCGATCGCCAAAGGGGCCACGAAGCAGTTCAACGCCACCGGCACCTACTCGGATGGGTCGACGCTTGACTTGACCAGCTCGGCAAAGTGGGTCTCGTCCAATGCCGGGGTGGCGACGATTACCGCGGGCGGTCTCGCCACCGGTGTCGCCAAGGGCACCTCCCAGATCAGCGCTGCTTCGGCTGGGGTGACAGGCAAGACCACCTTGACGGTGGGAACGGCGGTATTGGCGTCGATCGCGGTCACGCCCGCGAATCCGTCGATCGCCACGGGGTCCACTCAGCAGTTCAGCGCAACCGGCACCTATTCGGACGGCAGCACGAAGAACTTGACAACCCAGGTCACCTGGGCCTCGTCGACTACCGCGGTGGCAACCATCGCCGCGGGCGGTCTCGCCACGGGATTGGCTCAGAGCACGTCCGAGATCAGCGCCACCCTGGGCGCGGTGACCGGCAGCACCACCTTGACGGTCGGAACCGCGGTGTTGGCGTCGATCGTGGTGACTCCTGCGAATCCGACGATTGCCAAGGGGACCACGAGTCAGTTCACCGCCACAGGCACCTATTCCGATGGCAGCACTCAAAACCTGACGTATTCAGCAACATGGCTTTCGTCGAATACGGCGGTGGCGACCATCAACCCGCGCGGCATCGCAACCGGAGTCGCCCAGGGCACATCCCAGGTCAGCGCCAGCTCGGCCGGCGTAACCGGCAGTACCACATTGACGGTCGGACCGGCGGTGTTGGTGTCGATCGCGGTCACGCCCGCCAATCCGTCGATCGCCAAAGGGGCCACGAAGCAGTTCAACGCCACCGGCACTTATTCGGATGGATCGACGTTGGATGTGACCAGCTCGGCAACATGGATTTCGTCGAATACCGGTGTGGCGACCATCACCGCCGGCGGACTGGCGACTGGAGCAGCTCAGGGTACGTCCCAGATCAGCGCCAGTTCGGCCGGTGCGACGGGCAGCACCACCTTGACGGTTGGAGCAGCGGTGTTGGTGTCGATCGCGGTCACCCCGGCGAACCAATCCGTGAAGGTAGGCACGATGGTCCAGTACGTGGCTACCGGTACGTACACCGACGGCAGCGCACAAAATCTGACGACCTCCGTCACCTGGACTTCGTCGAACTCCGGTGTCGCGACGATCACCTCCGGCGGGGTCGCCACGACTCTCAAGGTAGGCACTGCCGCGATTAGGGCCACCTCGGGGAGCATCACCGGAAGCACTTCGCTCAATGTGACGAACTAGGTCGGGGTAGCTACGCCCGCAGTCTCATGACGCCCCGACCAGCTTCTCAACTCGATTCAGCGTCTGCCCGGTTCGAATTGTTGTCAGCTGGAGAGTCTCACGGTTTTACACCGTGAACCATCGGCTCCATTGATCCTCTAGCGGACTGCCCCGAGTACAGTCGGTTACCAATCCAGATCCTTGAGCCAACAGCCGTTGTTAGGTGCCACGTGACCGTTAGGCATCGATAACGCGGGTTGACACAATGCGAGATTACGCCTTACCCTGCGGCAGGCAACAGCAAGCGGGCGGGAGTTGCCAGGCGGGACAAATCCGAAAACGGAGGCCTCGCGAATTGCCGTTGGTCGGATTTCTGCGGGTTGGTCGGATCGGGTCGGGAAACCGCGCACGATGAGAAGACTCTCGATGGCGACCTTCATCGGGGTGGTCGGAGCAGTTTTGCTCGCAGTGGCGGCACTTCCCAAAGAAGCTGCCGCTGGCACGATGCCCACCTTCCAGCACATCTTCATCGTTGTCGAAGAGAACCACTCCTACAGCGAGATCATCGGAAGCACGGCAGCCCCATACATCAACAGCCTTACGTCGCAGAACGGTCTCGCGACCAACTATTTCGCGATATCGCACCCGAGTCTTCCGAACTATCTCGCGCTCACCGGGGGAAGCACCTTCGGCATGACGACTGACTGCGCTCCGACGTCATGCCCCGTCAACGCCGCGAACATCGCGGACCGCGTGGAGGCGTCGGGCCGGACATGGAAGGCGTATGAGGAATCGATGCCGTCGGCGTGCTATCTCAGCGACTCGGGAGAGTACGTGCCGAAACACAACCCGTTCGTCTACTACGCTGACATCCAGGGCAATGCGAGCCGCTGCCAGTCTCACGACGTGCCTTACTCACAGCTCGCCACCGATCTGGCCTCGGACAGCACCACGCCGAACTACGTTTTTATCACGCCGAACCTGTGCGACGACATGCATGACTGCTCCGTCTCGACTGGCGACAAATGGCTGCAGAGCAATCTCCCGGCCATCTTTACGTCTCCGGCGTGGACTACTCAAACGTCCTTGATGCTTATTACTTGGGATGAGGATGATGGCAACGCGAGCAACCACGTCGCGACCCTGGTGATCGGACCAAGCGTTATCCCAGGCTACCTATCGAGCACCGTGTACAACCACTACTCACTGCTCAAGACGCTCGAGCAGGACTGGAGCCTGGCCGCGCTGACGACCAACGATTCCGGGGCCACTGCGATGAGTGACTTCTTCGGTGCGTCATCGTCATCAAGCCCCAGCCCGTCGCCACCTTCGAGCCCCTCGCCGTCTTCGAGCCCCTCGCCCGTCGCAACCGCTACGGTTTCTGGGTCGCCGACCGGCGTCACTGCAGTGGCGGGCAACCATTCGGCGACAGTTGCCTGGGCTGCACCGACGAGCACCGGAGGCAGTCCGATAACGGGCTATGTCGTGCTTTCGTCCACTAGTGCCACTACGTCAGCAGGTGCGACTCAGACGAGCGCAACGATGAGCCATCTCAAGAATGGGGTTTCCTACACGTTCACAGTCGCAGCGTTGAACGCTGTTGGCGCGAGCTCTCCATCGGCGCTATCGAACGCGGTGGTGCCTGAACCACCCAAGCACCGTACGTCCGCTGCGGGGGCTGGCACGTCGGCTCAAAGTACGCCAAGTGTGAGTTCAGGCGGTGGTGGTGCCGCCACCGACCGCTCCTCGACGCAGTCAACCGGCAAAGTGATCGGCGCATCCAGCGCTCCGGGCAGGGCGCTGGCATCGGTCGGCGTTATCGCTGACAATGGCATCAGAAGGCTCCAGTCAAACCCGGCCGGGTCGGCAGGAGCAGGGGTTGTAATCCTAGGCACGCTTGCCTTGGCCGTCCTGTCGCGCCGGAACTCTGTTCCCCGGCGGAGAAGGCGGCAGCGCCGCTGATCGGCCGCTCCTGATACTCAGACCGGTCTAGCAGTCTCGATCCTGGATTGCCGCTCAGGACTGGAGTGAAGGAGGGTCTTTTGGCGCCTACCCTCGGATGAGGATTTCCGCCGGCGCGGATGGCGGTGATCGGTCAGACTTGACCGCCCCCCAAAGCCGCCGTGAGCGGTTAGGAGGTGGGGCCACGAGGAAAGTTCGGAAAGTGTCTACCAGGCCCCGGCAGTTTTAGAACCCTAGAAGCGTCCTGGCTGGTCGTCCTCTTTCAGATCAATGCCGCGTGATTTCAGCACATAGCGGGAGGTCGAGTCGGTTCGGACCGTGAGGCCCCGGGTTCAAATCCCGGGCCCCCGACCAACTTATGAGCCCAGATCCTTCCCGCCCTTGTACTCGTCGTGGCGGCGCCACCACAAGCCGGTCTCGTTGCGACCGAGTGGCGCGCGGTCGAGCCACTGGTACATGCCCCAGAGGCCGTCTATCCCGCGCTCGTACGCCGAGTAGGTGTGGTAGACGACGCCATCCTCGAGCGCGAACGCGCTCACGCCGGGCCCTTCTCGCCTGTACGTCTGCCAGTCTGTTCCAACGCTCGACGTGATCTCGGCGACGAACGGATTCTCCTCGCCGCCCTCCGGCGGCCGAAAGTCCACCGCGCGGAAGTTGTACTCGACGGCTCCCGACTGCCACTGCTCCTTGGTGATCGACGCCTGGAAGTCGTAGTTGAAGTCGCTGTCGAACGAAGACGCCCAGGGGAAGCTCCAGCCCATCCGCCGCTTGTACCCCTGCAGTTTCGCGAGCGGAGCCCTCGACACCGCGCACAGCGTGACGTCGTGATTCGCGAGGTGGACGGCGGAGCCGTCGAAGCCGTCCGCGATCGCCGAGCAGGACGGACATCCCGCCGTGTAATCGGGCCCGAACATGAAGTGATAGATGAGTAGCTGCGAGCGTCCTCTGAAGAGATCGGCGAGTGACGCTGTGCCCTCGTCGGTTTCGAAGCGGTACTCCTTGTCCATTCGAACCCAGGGCAGCCCCTGCCGCAACCGCGCCAGTTCGTCGCCACGCCGCGTCAGCGCCTTCTCGGCCTCGAGCAGCTCCAGCCGGGCCGCAAGCCACTCTTCACGTGTTCCAGTCTTGTGATCGGTCATTGTTTCTCTCCTTACTTGTCGTTACAACAGCCTGGCGTGGCCCGCGCCACCGATGACGTCTCCCATCGGTGGCGTGAGTCCGGGAACAGACGAGGGCGCGATGACGATCAGGATTCCAAGTCCGACGATCGCCAGCGCCAGGGGCACGTCGACGGCGGCTTTCGCGGGCAGGAGCTTCTGAGCGAGGACGAGGACGGCGATCACGGACATCCACGTGACGCTCATGACGCTCAGCGCCACCAGCATCAGCATCAGTCCGATGCTCGAGCCGACGCAACAGAGCGCGTACTCGAATCCAGAGCGGACGCTCTCTTGGCAGCGCCGGCGGAAGTGCTGCTTGAGCGGCGTGAGCTCGTAGAGACCTGCCGCGATCGCAACGGCGCCGGCGGCGAAAGACCCGTGCGGCCGGTACAACGCATACACGGCGACGCCCACGAGTGTCCAGACGGCAAGGTACGACCCGACGAAAAGCGGCACGGCGCGCACGCCGCTGGCATGAACGCGTCTCACGACTGCCGGAGCCGCGCCCGGCAGCATCATCGCCGCCATCATCGACACCCACAGGGCGACAAAGAACGCGAACGAACCGAGCCGCGTCGCAACGCCCATGTCCATCCCGTTCATCTGGCGGACTGCGACGACCCAGGATGCGGCGGCGAGCCCGAGCGTCGCCGTCAGCGTGGCTGCCGTCGCGGCTGTCCCGGCGCTCTTCCGAGCAGGCGACGCCGAAGCGACCTCGTCATTCAAGAGCATGGTTGCTTCCTTCACTCCTCAACGAATTGCTTCAGACGGCCGAGCGCTTCGTCCCATCGCTTCGAGACGTGCTCTAGATAGGCTCGGGCTGCTTCCATTTGTTCCGGCTCGAGCTCCCAGATGCGCTCGCGCCCACGCCGTAGATCGGAGACGAGCCCAGCCGTGGCGAGCACGTTCAAATGCTTGGTGATCGCCTGTCGCGTGACAGGAGATCCGGCGGTTAGTCGCGTAATCGAGAGCGGACCCTCGGAGCTCAGTCGAGCCACCAGCGCCAGGCGCGTTTCGTCACCGAGCGCAGCAAACATCGGCGCAGTGCGGGCAATCTCGCGCCAGCCGGCGCTATGAAGCGACATGCCGCGCGATGTTCTCGAGCTGCTCAGTCCAGCCCTCGTCGTTCATCCGAAGCGCTTCATCATGGCGCGCCGGTGGAATGCGATCGAAGCCTGACTCCACCACCCTGAGCCGGGTGCCTTCCGCGACTTCCTCAAGTTGGAATTCGACCAGCGTGGTGGGCTCGTTCGAGTAGTCAACGCCGGATTCGACCGCGTATGGAAGCCAGCGGTACGACATCCGGCTCTCGGGATCCATCCGCTCGATGGCGATCTCGATGGTCACCTGCCCATGGCCGGGCAGTGTGATCTGGCCCTGGACACGTCCGCCCGGCGCGAAGGCACCCTCGAGCTTCATGCCGAACCAGGCGCCGAACTCCTCGGCGTTGGCAAGCGCACGCCAGACACGCGACTGGGGTGCGCGCAGAACGATCTCTTTCTCGATGCGGTCCGTAGCGTTATGCAACTTCATGGTTGCATCTTACTGCGCCAACCCCTGGAAACGCAACCGATTGATTGCATATACCAGACGCTTTGATTAACTGAGGTATCCGGGACCTCGCAGACCCTTCAGCGCGAACGTGGTCGAGCGTGTGGGAGACGAGCCAGTCCTCAGCTCACCGCTTTCTTCACGAGCGCGCCGATCCTCGCCTCGTCGGCGGCGGTCAACTTCGTCAGAGCGAAGGCGTTCGGCCACATGGCGCCTTCGTCGAGGTTCGCCGCATCGCTGAAGCCTAACGTCGCGTACCTCGTCTTGAACTTCTGCGCGCTTTGGAAGAAGCAGACGACCTTGCCATCCTTGGCATACGCGGGCATCCCGTACCAGGTTCTTGGCGACAGGGCTGGCGCGCTGGCTTTGATGATGACGTGGAGCCGCTTGGCCATGGCGCGATCCGCTGCCCGCATCTCGGCGATCTTCGCGAGCACCTCGCTTTCCCCGTCGGCCTTGTGCGCGGCCACCTTCATCTCTTGGACGCGATCCTTCATGGCGTCGCGTTCATCGTCCGTGAATCCCTCGTACCTCTTTTCGGTCGCGGCGGCGCTCTTGGCGGACTTCTGCGTGCCCTTCATTACAGGCTTTCTATTAGCCACGGGTGTCAGCGGTCAGGCCGTCGCCGCACGGGCGACCTTCCCCTGCTGGAGGATCCGGATCGCGTTGCCGAAGGGGTCGCGGACGCCCATGTCGGTGCCGTAGAAGTGGTCGGTGGGCTCCTGGGTGAAGTCGGTGACGCCGCGCGACTTGAGGGTCTCGTACAGACGCCGGATGTCGTCCGCCTTGAACACGAGCCCGCCCAGCGCGCCCTTCGTGATCAGCTCGCGGAGCTGCGCAGCGGTGGCTTCGTCATGCACCGGCGGGCCCGGCTCCTCGAGGGAGATCTCGGTGACGTCGCCAGGGACGCGCACCGTCAGCCAGCGGTAGGAACCCTGCTTGACGTCCTGGCCCTTCTCCAGCCCGAGCTTGTTGACGTAGAAGTCAAGAGCCTCGTCCTTGTTGAGGACCATGATGGAGGCGACGTTGAGTTTGGTGATCATCGCTCGTTTTCTCCTTTGCGAGACTTGATGGGGA
>Ga0137379_10000798_pt1 | contig 28348 bp, 25 predicted proteins | sample SagtaG_18_FD_104812 | JGI IMG/M metagenome (GOLD analysis project Ga0137379, IMG submission 104812) | Vadose zone soil microbial communities from Sagehorn Ranch, Mendocino, California, USA - Sage2_L_80_16 metaG | ecosystem: Environmental > Terrestrial > Soil > Vadose zone | place: USA...
ACATCCGTGTACACAACGTCGGCGCCGGTCACCGCCGCGACCGGATCGTTCCCGATCGTGATCTGCGCCCCGCTCGATCTCGCGTCGGCTCCGGCGAGCTCGCGGTAGCGCGCGAGAGGCTCGTAGCCGGCGGGGGTTGCCACGCGGAGAGACGCGCCGGTCTTGGCGACGCACAACATGAGCGAATGCGCGACGTTGTTGCCGTCGCCGATGTAGGCGATCGCGACGCCGCGAAGGTCAGGGCCCTTGCGCTCGCGGATCGTGAAGATGTCGGCGAGGCCCTGGCACGGATGGGACAAGTCGGAGAGTCCGTTGATGACCGGAACCTCGCTGTAGCGCGCGAACTCCTCGATTGTCTCGTGCGCGTTGACCCGCAGGACCACCGCATCCGCCATGCGGCTGGTGACGCGGGCAACGTCGGACACACTTTCGCGGCGGCCGAGACCGACCTCCGCGGGCGAGAGATACACGCAGTGACCGCCGAGCTGGGCGATGCCGACGTCGAACGAGAGACGCGTCCGGAGACTCGGCTTTTCGAAGATGAGGGCAACGGTCCGGCCGGTGAGGCCTCCGCTGGACGGCCTCGCCTTCAGGTTCGCGCTCTGCTCCAACAGGAGCGCGAGCTCGTCCCGCTCGAGGTCCCCGATCGACAGGAAGTGCCGCACCCGCGACGCGACGGCCATCACGGCAAAGCGCGGAGGCGCGGCCGGCGCTCGTCGACGAGCCGAACCAGCGCCGTCGCCACACGGGCGGCGTCGTGGCGGATCGTGTCCTGTTTCAACCAGAGATCGCGCGGGCCGCTCCACTTGTCGATGACCGGCGCGGCCACCGCGCGGACGCCGAGGTCTTCCACCTTCGCGAGCTCCGCCGCCATGGGCTCGAGGTACGTGACTCCGCGCTCGGCGTAGTGGGCGCGAAGATGGTCGGGCGGCGGATCGTCGTTCACGAGCACGATGTCGAGGCCGGACCCGCCCAAATAATCGGAGACGACGCGCACGTGGTCGGCGATGCTGAAGCCGTCGGTCTGGCCCGGCTGCGTGGTGGTGTTCGCAACGTAGACGACGAGACCCTGCGCGTCGGCGATGGCACGCGCGATCTCCGGTATGAGAAGACACGCGCACACCGTCGTGAACAAACTGCCGGGGCCGAGAGTGATGAGGTCTGCGGAGGCGATCGCTTCCGCGCTGCCGTCGGTAGCGCGAACATCGTCGTCTTTCAGATAGATGCGCTCGATCGGCGCCTTGCCGGGGGCGCGCACGTTGACCTCTTCCTCCACGACCGTCCCATCGGCGAGCTTCGCGCAGAGATGGGTGTTGTAGAGAGTGACCGGGAGAACACGGCCGCGGATCCCCAGGAGCCGGGAAGCCTCCTCCACCGCGCGCAGGAACGATCCTTCCTGCTGCGTGAGCGCGGCGAGGAAGAGGTTGCCGAAAGCCATGCCGTTCAGTTCCTCGCTTTTGTCGGTCTCGAACCGATGCGAGAACAGCCGCACGAGGGCAGGGTCGCCCTCCGCGAGGACGGTCAGCGCGCTCCGGATGTCGCCGGGCGCCGGCACGTCGAGCGCGATGCGGACCTTACCCGTCGACCGCCCGGAGTCGGTCACCGCGATGAGCCCGGTGATCTCCTCGGTGTAGCGGCGGAGCCCGGCCATGATCGTCGGAGCTCCGAGCCCACCGCCAATGCAGACGACCTTCAGCCCTGTCATGGACTGAATGGTCGCAGATACGTCCTACCGCTTGGCCTTCGTCTTCCGGCCTTTCGCGACGTTGTCGCCCTTGCCGACTTTGATACCCCGGCGCTCTGCCGCCTTCACGATCTTCTTACGAGCTGTCTCCTTCTTGGTGCCGGACTCGAAGTCGGTCTGGTTGAACCGAGCCATGGCGTTGCGGACGTGGGCCTCGTCGTTGATCGGGAGGTGGCCCTCGCCCTCCTTGTCGACGTACGCGAACTTGCGCTTGTCCATCTTTTCCCGGTCTTCGGTGTCGAGTTGAGCCACAACGGGCCTCCTTCTCTTTTCTTTCCAAGGACTGCTGCACACACTGTTCCCACCGAGCGGTCGCCCGAGCCGGACCGACGCCGACGGCGTGACCGAAACCCTCTCTACGCGACAGGGACCCCCCGGCCTCCGGCCGGTGCCCCATCGCGCGGGGGCCCTCGGTCACGCCGTCGGCCCGCGCTCGACCGGAGGGAGAAGAGTGAAGCAACCAATGAAGAGATTCGTCCCGATGTGGGCTTTCCAATTCGTCATCGGGATATTCGTTGTACTCGTCGCGATCGGCGTCGCCATAGCGTTGCTCGGTCCCGTAATGAGGGGGCCGACGGCGTTCTTCGACGAGCTCGGCAAGACGATCAGCCGGATCGCGCCTCAGCCTCAAGCGGACCTCCGGTCCGACGACCAGCTGAAGGCGGTGATCAAGGCGATGCCCGAGGGCAAGGTCCGGGTCGGCACGATCGTCGACGACCAGAACCGGGTGGTCTTCACGATCACGGCCGACCGCGCGGTGGTGAAGGCAGCGGTGCGGCCGGGCGACGAGCTGCGGATCGCGCGCGACGGGAGCGTCGAGATCGTCCCGACAGGCATCCCTGGGGTCATCGATGCGCTCCAGAGGGCGATCGAGGACCTGAAGCGGAAGTTCTTTGGGCCCTAAGACCGCCTAAATAGACGAAAGGGCCGCCCTTCGGCGGCCCCTTTCGACCTGATTTGGGGTGTTGCTAGCTCGCCTTGCGAGCCGAGACGAGCGCCCGCGTTCCGACTACCGTCCGCGCGACAAGCTCAGTCCGCCACGCCTTGCGGCGCTCGAGCGCTTCGCTGTATCCGCGGTCGTACGCGCCAATCGCGAGGAAGCCCACGATGATCATCCCCAGCGCTAGGCCTGCCATGATCCCGATCGCGAAGAGCAGCATCGTGTTTCCTCTTTCTCTCGCACTATGGCGACTCGTCTAGCGGCCCTTGAGCAAACGTCATGCCACGGCGCTCGCTTCCCTGGCGACGTGCCAGCATTACGCACGTGAGCTCGGCGGCGGTCGAGGCCCCGGACGTCAGCAGACGCTTCTGACCGATCGGAGCGTGTTCAAGGTTGCTCCACGCGTCGCAGGGAGCGCCGGAGGGTCAACCGGATGACGCAGACCGGCGAGTCGTTACGGATTATTGATGTTCCAGAGACGACGGCGCTCGTGGGGCGCACCTCGAAACGATCGAATAGCGAGGCCGGCGGCCGGGAGGTGCCGCAGCTCGTGCGAGTGGCCGGCGCCGCAGCCAGGCGCCTGGCTGAGGGGAAACGCGCCGGCGGTCGCGGTGCCGCAGGATATGCCGCCAAAGGAGAACGCCCGTGCGTCTATCGCTCCTGCCCAGGAAGAGCGAGTTCTTCGTCCTCTTCGAACAGGCCGCCCAGAACTCCGTTGAGGCGGCCGAGGCGCTGGCGAAGCTCTTCGGCGACTTCACCGAGGTCGAGAACAAGGTCCGAGACATCCATGCGATCGAGCACCACGGAGACAAGCTCAACCACGAGATCGTGCGACATCTGAACGAGACCTTCGTCACGCCTCTCGACCGCGAGGACATCGTTGGTCTCGCCAGCAAGATCGACGACGTCACTGACGTTTGCTACGACGTGTCGGAACTCGTGCAGCTGTTCAAGGTGAAATCCATCCGTCCGCCGGCGGTACGTCAAGCGAAAGTCCTCGTATCAGCGGCGAGCGAGATGCTCTCGATGCTCAAGAACCTCGAGGGTCTGAAGAACCTCGAGCCGCACTGGATCAAGATCCATACGCTCGAGAACGAGGGCGACCAGGTCTGGCGCGAGGCGGTCGCCGAGCTGTTTGCCGGGTCGGACGACGCGATCGAGATCGTCAAATGGAAGGACATCTACTCTTTGGTCGAGGTCGCGATCGACCGATGCGAGGACGTAGCGAATATCGTCGAGACCATCAAGGTGAAGCACAGCTAGTTGGACAACGCCACGGTCCTGCTTGGTCTCGTCGTTCTTCTCGGCATCACCTTCGAATTCGTCAACGGTTTCCACGACGCGGCGAACGCCATCGCGACGGTCGTGGCTACCCGCGTGCTCACCCCGATCCAAGCGATCCTCATGGCCGGCGCGCTGAACCTCGTTGGCGCGCTCTCGGGAGAGGCGGTCGCGAAGACCGTGGGCAGCGGGATCGTCGACAAAAGCATCGTCACCCAGGATCTGGTGGTGGCGGCGCTCATCGGCGCGATCATCTGGGACCTCATCACGTTCGTCGCGGCATTACCGACCTCCTCGAGCCACGCACTTATCTTCAGCGTGATCGGCGCGGCGTTGTCCGTGCACGGACTCGACGTCATCATCGCTCCGGGCCTGCAATTAACGGTGTTCGGGATCGTGTATTCCCCAGTCGTCGCGTTCATCTTCGGATACGCGCTGATGCTTGCCTTGTACTGGGGCCTGCGGAACGTTAGCTATCGCTTTGTGAACCGCTTCTTCGGCCGAGCACAGATCCTCTCGAGCGCGTACATGGCGTTCAGCCACGGGGGGAACGACGGCCAGAAGACGATGGGCATCATCGCTCTCGCGATCTACGCCTTCCACGGGAGTACCGGGCCCTTTGTGATCGACACTTGGGTCAAGGTGGTCTGCGCGCTCGCGATCGGCCTCGGCACCGCCACCGGCGGCTGGCGGATCATCCGCACCATGGGCATGCGCATTACCGCGCTCAAGCCCGTGAACGGTTTCGCCGCGGAGACTGCCGCGGCCACGGTCATTGAGATCGCGACTCGGTTCGGCATTCCTATCTCTACGACGCACGCGATCTCGGGCGCGATCCTCGGCGTCGGGTCGACCCGGCGGCTTTCGGCGGTTCGCTGGGGTATCGCCGGCAGGATCGTGACCGCTTGGGTCCTCACGATCCCCGGCTGTTTCATCCTTGGCTACGGGACCGCCACCCTCTTACGCGCGGTCGGAGTGCATCCTTAGCGACGCCTTGACCGTCACGCAGCGCGGGCCTGATCGCACCCGCTACACGCCCCCGTCGCTGCCGCTTCCGCTCCTCAGGCGGCAGCGGCTGCTCGATCGTTTAGAAGGTGCGGAGCGTCACCGGCTGACGCTCGTGCACGCCGCGGCCGGTTACGGCAAGACGACGGTCCTCGCGCAATACGCCGACCTTCTACGCGCTTCCGGCCGGCGCACGGCGTGGCTCACCCTGGGGCGCGGCGACGAAGATCCGCTGGTCCTCTTCACGGATCTGGTCGGTGCTCTGCGACGTGACACGGCGGAGTTCGGCGAGCAGCTCACGTCCTTTCTGGATCGCGGGCGCCGCCTCGAGCGGCGTCTCGCGCAGCTCGCGCAAGCACTCGCGGACGAGCTCGCGCCGTTGGGCGAGCTCATTTTCTTCATCGACGACCATCCGAGCGTTCGCGGCGGCGCTCCGCTCGCCGCTTTCGGCAACGAGCTCGTCGATCTGCTGCCGGACAACGCCCACCTGGTGCTCGCCACGCGACGGACGCCGCAGTTCGGCGGCCTCCCTCGGTGGCGGCTGGCCGGATCCGTGCTCGACATGTCCGCGGCCGAGCTCGCGTTCACCCGCGCCGAGGCGGTCGAGCTCCTGCGCGGAGAGTTCGCGCTCGATCTGCCCGAGCACGCCATCGACGCGATGTACTCGCGCACCGGCGGTTGGCCCGCGGGCCTGCGGCTCGCGGCGGCGTTCGTGAGCGAGCGCGGCTGGCAGCAGCTCGGCGAGTTCCAAGGCGGGGGGGCCGAGCTCTACGCCTACTTCAACAGCGAGGTCCTCCGGCGTGGGACGCGCCGGGATCAGAACACGATCCTCCGCTGGTCGCTACTCGAGCGCATCGAGGACGACGAGGCGGTGAGCGCCGGCGGCGCGTCACGCGAGCTCCTTGCCTCGCTCGAGCAGGCGGGCCTCGTCATGCGCGAAGGCGCGGACGGTGGCCATCGCTTCCAACCGCTCTTCGCCGAGTTCCTCCGCTCGCGAGCGCGAGAGCTCCTCCCCGCCGCCGAGATCGTCGAGCTGCACCGCGGGCACGCGGAACGCGCCGCGGCACGCGGCGACGTCGACCGCGCGATCCATCACTTCCAGCAAGCCGGAGATCATCGACGCGCGGCGCAGCTCGTCCGCGACAACGGCGAGCGCGCACTTGGCGGGAGCGAGGTCGCGACCCTGCAGCGCTGGCTCGATGGATTCCCTCCCGGTGCGGAACGGCGGCTGCCGTGGGTCATCCTCCTGCGCGGACTTCTGCACCGCGTGCGCGGCGACTACGAGCGCGCTCTCGCGAACTACCGCGACGCCGCAGGAGAGCTTCGCCGTGGACGCGACACCGAGGGACTGGCGCGCGCGCTCACGTGGTCGGCGCAGGCGCTGCGTTATCTCCGCCGGCCCCGTGAGGCGTTGGACCAAGCGCACGAGGCACTCGGCCTGATCGGCGACGGCGCGTCGTCGCAGAGCGCCTGGCTCTGGCACGTCATCGGCGGATCTCACGCCGATCTGGGCGAGATCGAGGAAGCGGCGCGCGCGCACCTCAAGGCCGAGGCGATGTTCGCGCTCCTCACCGATCGCTCCGGCGAGCTCGCCGAAGCGATCGCGCTCGCGCAGCTGCACCACCTTCTCGGCGAGCTCGACGCGGCACAGCGGACTTACCTGCGGGCCCTCGCGCTTCAACAGAAGAGCGCCGACGTCACCGCGCTCTGCTGGGCCGAAGGAGGACTGGTGGACGTACGCACGCGCCGAGGCGACACGGCGGAGGCCCTCGACACGCTCCGCCAAACGCTCGAGATCGCGAGTGCGAACGATCTCCGTCTCGCGCAGGCGGCGATGTGCTCGACCCTGATGACGGTCCACGCGCTCATGGGCGAGCGCGGCGCGGTGGAGGAGGTCTACCGCGCCGGGGTCGAGCTCTGCCGCGAGCAGGGCGACGACCACGTGATCGCGGAGCTCCATGCGACGGCTGCCGAGCTGCGCGCGCTCCGCGGCGATCCCGACTCCGCCCACGACGCGTTGCGGGCGGCCGAGGCGCTGGCCGGCTCGTCGCCGGGTCCGGTACCCGCGATACGCGCGGCGATCGCGCGCGGCGCCGTCGCCGAGGCACAAGGCGATCGCGAAGGTGCCCTTCGCGCGTATCGCGAGGCGCGTGTGTCGGCGCATGCGATCCGCGCGCGCTATTTCGAAGCGAAGGCGATCCTGCTGTCGGTGCCGATCGAGGACGACCCGGCCACGACTCGAGGCGCGCTTCGCGCCGTCGCCGCGGAGCGCTATCGAGACTTCCTGCTGTTGCGTCCAGCCCTCACGGACGCGCTGCGGCTGCGGCTCGGCGACCTCGAGCTCAACCCTGACGACATGCGGATCCTCGCGACTCTCTTGCAGCCTGCCGCGCCGACGCCGGCTCACGCGATCTCGTCGTCGGTCGCCGAGAGCATTCAGGCATTCGTGCTCGGTCCGTTCGAGCTTCGCGCGGGGGGCACGCGGATCAGCGACCGCGGATGGCGCACGAGCAAAGCGAAGGAGCTCTTCGCGCTGCTCTTGCTCGATCGGCAGCGCGCGGCCTCGCGCGATGAGCTCGTCGCGCAGCTCTGGCCGGAGACCGATCCCGCGTCCGCGCTCTCCAACTTTCACTTCACGCTTCACGCGCTCCGCAAGGCGCTCGCGTCGGCCGGCGCGTCAGAAGCCACGAGCGTCGTGCGGACCGATACGGGGTATCGGCTCGCGCTTCCGATCTCGATCCACGTCGACCTCGAAGTGTTCCGGCGATCGCTCCGCCGCGGTCGCGAGGCCCAGGACGCCGGACGATCCCGCGAGGCGATCCAGTACCTGCGTGCCGCGGTAGCGGTACATCGCGGAGAATTTCTCGCCGACCTCGCGGCGCCGTGGATCGATCGACAGCGCGAAGAGACGGACCGTCAACTCGTCGCGGCGGCAAAAGAGCTGGCGACGCTCGAACTCGAGTGGAAGGATCCGAAGGCCGCGGTCCGGCCTCTTGAGAAGCTCCTCGAGCTCGAGCCCTACGACGAGGAAGCGCATCGCCTGCTGATGCGGGCGCACCACGAATCCGGGGACCACGGCCTCGCCGTCCGTCATTACCAGGCGCTCGAAGCGATGCTCCACCGCGATCTCGGCGCTGAGCCCGAGCCCGCCACACGCGAGCTCTATCAGCGCATCCGGCGCGCTGGCTAATGCACCCTTACTAGTTCTCTTCGCGCACGGCGGTTGCGCCGTCGTGCATGTGGTGGAGAACCCGCGAACCGACGTGTCGCCTGCGTGTCGACCGTCGCTCGAGTGCCTCCCAGGCCATTGCGCGTTCGCTTGCTTCGACGAACATCACCCGCGTAGGGGATGACCTCCCCTGAGTGGGCAGGTAGTACTCGGGTGGGAGTAACGGGGGAAATGACGGGGCAGATGGGTGGTACCGCGAGGCGCCTTTTGGCGGCTTTCTTTGCGCTCGCACTCCTCTTTACGGCGCTTCCCGGGACAAGCTGGACCGCTCCGATCGATCCGAGCCTTGCCGTCGGCGACTACGCCCTCGTCCAGGTCGCGCACGGGACGGCCGGCGCGGTCGCGGCGAAGGCGACGGCCGCCGGAGCGACCGATGTCGCAGCACTCGACACGCTCGACATCGTCACCGCCCGTGTATCCGCCGACTCCCTCCCCTCCCTTCAGAGCGATTCACGCGTGTCCTTCATCGCCACCGACGCCGTCGTCACGGCGGCCGGCAGGAGGGAGCGGTACGAGCGATCGAGTGGGCGACCGAGCCCCGGCGTCTCGGTCGTCGACGCTTACCAGGCTTGGAGCCACGCGACTGGCCGCGGCGTCACCGTCGCGCTCATGGATACCGGTATCGCCGAGCATCCCGACCTCGAGGGTTCCGTCATCGCACGCGTGGACTTCGTGAACGATGGGGCGACGCTTCTCGATCCCTCGGGTCACGGAACCTTCGTCGCCGGCCTCATCGCCGCGCACGGCGAAACGTTCAAGGGGGTCGCACCAGACGCGAAGCTGATCTCGCTGCGCGTGCTCGACCAGAACGGCATGGGGACGATGCACTCGGTTCTCGGCGCCTTCGACTGGCTCCTCAAGAACCGAGCGACGATGCGCATCAAGGTCCTGAACCTTTCGTTCGGAGCGCCGCAGCGCTCGAGCTATCACCGCGAGCTGCTTGCCGGTGTCGTCGAGTCTGCGTGGTTCGCGGGCATCACCGTCGTCGCCGCCGCCGGCAACGACGGCCCTGCCGCAGGCACCGTGTCGATGCCGGGCGCCGATCCGTTCGTCGTTACGGTCGGCTCGTTCGCCGATCAGGGGACCCTCGCGACGAATGACGACCGAGAGTCAGTTTTCAGCAGCCGGGGCCCGACGCGCGACGGATTCGCGAAGCCCGATGTTCTCGCCCCGGGCGAGCACGTCGTCTCGCTGCGCGTTCCGGGTACGGCGTTGGACCAAGACGTTGCGAGAGATCTTCCAAACGGTCCGTACGCACGCCTGACCGGGACCTCCGCGTCGACCGCGATGGTGGCCGGCGCCGCGGCGGACGTCCTCGAAGCGCACCAGACATACAGCGCAACACAGGTCAAGGGCGCGCTGACTGCGAGCGGACGCCGGATCGCCGGCACGCGGACGCCGGGCCTGGACGTCGACGACGCGCTGACCGTACGGCCCGATCGCGTGAACGTCGGTCTGCTGCCCTCGAATGTGTTGCTGCGGGTTCTCGCGGCGAGCGGAAACGTGTTCGGTCCTGGCATCACGTGGGATGGGATCACCTGGGAAGGCATTTCTTGGGAGTCGGTGGGTTGGGAGGGCGTGGCATGGGAGGCCGTGTCATGGGAGGGCGTGACGTGGGACAGCGTGACGTGGGAGCTGCGATGATGAAAGGGCGGATCGACCTCTACGTCGGCTCCATAACTTTCGCGGGCTTCATCGCGCTCGTCGCAGCGACGACCACGATGCGACTGGATCTGCTAGATCCGATCATGCTGGCGGTCCTCGTCGGGCTCGCGTGTCTCGCGCAGCGCGTCCCGGTGTTCCTCTTCCGCTCAAGCGCGATCTCGGTCTCCTTCGCCGCGGTCATCGCCGCCTACGTGCTCTACGGCACCGGAGCGGCGGTGTGGGTCAGCCTCGCGCAGGCACTGGTGAACTCGGTGACGCCACGCCGCAAGCCCCTCCGCAAGGTCGCGTTCAACTTCGGGTCATTCGCGCTCTCGGCCTTTGCCGCCGGCGAGCTCTACCGGCTCACCGGCGGAATGACGCCGCCAGGAGCGATCGCGCCGACCCTCGTGTCGGTTGGGCTCTCGGCCGCCGCGTACTTCCTCGTGAACACCTCGCTCACCGCCGTCGCCATCGCGATGTCCGAAGCGCAAAATGTCGTCTCGGTTTGGCGCACCAACTACAGCTGGATGCCCGTGAACTTCGGCGCCACCGCTGTTCAGGGTGCCGCGCTCGCGCTCGCGTACCAGGCGATCGGGCTCTTCGGGGTCTTCGTCTTCACCGTGCCTCTCGTCGTCGCGTGGTACTCGTTCCGTTTGTACATGGCGAAGTCGACGGAGGTGCGCCAGCGCAACGAGGAGCTGAGCACGGTCAACGAGCTTCTCCGTCAGACGAACGACCGTCTCGAGCAGTCGCACGTGTCCGTGATCGGCGCGCTCATCGGCGCGCTCGAGGCAAAGGAGTCGCACCTCTCCGGTCACGCCGCCACGACCATGCACTACTCGGTCGAGGTCGGCCGCAAGCTCGGCCTCGGCGCCGAGGAGATCGCCGCGATAAAGCTGGGCGCGCTCTTCCACGACGTGGGCAAGATCGGGGTTCCTGAGTCGCTTCTCTCGAAGCCCGCCGAGCTCACCGATGAAGAGTGGGTCGAGATGCGGGCCCACCCCACGATCGGCGCGAGCCTGCTCGGAAACGTGCCGATGCTCGAACGAATCCGCCCGCTCGTCCTCGCGCACCACGAGAACTTCGACGGCACGGGATATCCGCACGGCCTCAAGGGGAACGAGATCCCCCTCGCCGCGCAGATCATCTCGGTCGCCGACGCGTACGACGCGATGACGAGCGCCCGGCCTTACCGAGTGGCGTTCCGGCCAAAGCACGCCCTCCGCGAGCTCCGCGCGAACGCCGGCACCCAGTTCAACCCGGTCGTCGTCGAGGCGTTCATCCAAGTGTGCATCGAGGAGCGCAGACGCATGGCGCGCGGCAAGGAACCGGTCCACACACACCAGCACGAGCACATGTACCAGCAGGCGCTCGAGGCCGTGAAGGTCGCGAGTTAGCGGGAGGGAGAGAGCAATGCGAAAGTTGAAGACGATCCTCGTCGCGTTGGTGGTGGTTGCGTCGCTCTACGCGGCGTCCGGCACGGCGTGGGCTCGGACGGAATCAGGCCAGCGCGGCACAGCCTGGACCGACGTCGGAGACACGAACGTGCTGGACGGGCCCACTGGCGTCAGCTGGGAGGGTCTCGACTTCTAGCTCCCCGAGAACTCGGGGAGCGCGAACAGCTCGTCGAGCGAACCGATCACGCGGTCGGGGACCGCATCGCCTGAGGCTTTCTCCAGCGCGTCGTTCTCGGTCAGACCCGTCGTGATCAGCACGGCCGTCGCGCCGACGCGGTGGGCCGCGACCATGTCGTAGTCGGTCGAATCCCCTACCACCACGACTCGGTCGTTCTGCTTTCCCGCCCTGCGGATGGCCTCCGCAAACAGGAAGGGCTCGGGCTTCCCGATGCAGAGCGCCTTCCTGTCGGTCGCGACCTCGATCGCCGCGACGATCGTCCCCGCGCCCGGGAGAAGCCGCCCCTCGACGGGGTACGCCCGGTCGCGGTTGGAGCACACGAAGTCCGCGCCGGCGAGGATGGCCCGCTGCGCTTCCGCGATCTTGGCGTAGGTGAGGTGCAGGTCGAGGCCGACGACGACCGTATCGGGCGCCGGCGGCAGGTCGAGCGATACCAGGTAGCGCCGCATCGCGCCGGGGTCGACGCCATCGGCGGCCGCGTCGGGCGGTGGGTGAATACCTGGTAGCGCATCCGCGTCACGCACCGCGATCCCGACGGCGCGGATCTCCTCACGCAGGCCGTCGGCCCCGATGACGAGGACGTCCTTCGGCTTCGGACGGCGACGCTCTAAGTAGTGCGCTGTGGCGTAGCCGCTCGTGACGATGTGGTCGAGGTCGCCGCCCAGCCCGAGCTGCTGCAGAAGCTTTAGGTAATCGAGCCGCGTTGCCGTCGAGTTGTTCGTCGCGAAGAAGACGTCCCACTTCGCGCGCCGGAGGCGGTCGACCGCTTCGCGCGCGTGCGGCATGACCTGAGCGCCGCGGTACAGCACGCCGTCCATGTCAAAGATCGCGATCGGCATCGGCGAGAGGCTATCCGCTCTTAGAGTGCGGCACGATAGAGCGCCTCGATGTCATCGAGCTTGGTTTCGCGCGGGTTCACGAGGATGTTGCCGGACTGCATCGCATCTTTGGACATGCTCGGGATCGCATTCTCGGTGACGCCGTACGCGGAGAGCTTCGGCTTGATGCCGACCTCCTCGTTCAGCGCGAGCACCCGCTTCACCGCGGCCTGCGCGTCCTTCTTCGCGCCAAGCGCCTCTCCGACGATCGCATAGGCGTCGGGCGCGGCAATGCGATTGAAGTCCATGACGTGCGGCAGCAACACCGCGACGGCGGTGCCGTGCGCGACGTGGCACCAGCCGCCCAAGGGAAGGGCCATCGCGTGCACGTTGCCGAGCCGCGTGTTGGAGAACGCAAGGCTCGCCGAGACGACGGCGCGCATCATCCGCTCGCGCGCCTCCATATCGGCGCCGTCTTTCACCGCGGCCGCGAGCGACCGCCCGACGTTCCGGATCGCTTCCAGGCAGAGCGCCTGCGTCATCGGGTAGGCGTTCTTGCACACGAACGACTCGATCGCGTGAACCAGCGTGTCCATCCCGGTGATCGCGGTCACGAATGCTGGGCACGTCCGCGTCATCTCGGGGTCCTCGAGGGCATAGAGCGCGGCGGCGTTCGCGCTGATGATCACGAGCTTCTTGTTCTGCGCCGGGTCCGCAATAACGCTGTTGATGGTGATCTCGGCGCCGGTGCCTGCCGTCGTCGGAATGGCCACGACGGGGGCAGCGGGCTTCGGAACCCTGTCGATGCCAACGTAATCGAGGACGGTGCCGCCGTTGGTGAGGAGCGTCGCCGCCATCTTCGCGGTGTCGATCGCCGAGCCGCCGCCCACCGCCACGAACGCGTCGGCCCCCATTTCCCGCGCGCGCTCGTAGCAGCGCTGCACCTCACCGACGCCCGGATCGGGAACGACCTCGTCGTAGACCCCGTAAACGAATCCAGCGTCGCGGAGCCGCTCCTCGATGGGCGTGACGAGGCCGGCGTTGCGCACGCCTTTGTCGGTGACCACCAGAACGCGTTTCGCGCCGATCTGCTGCAACGGAGTCGCGACCGTGAGCGCGACTCCGCGGCCGAAACTGATGCGCGTGGGGATACGGAAAACGTCGATGCGGGTGGGGGTCACGCGCCGAAGTTTAGGCGCCTACTCCCGGACATATTCGTCCCGTCCGACTCCGTCAAAAGCGTCCGCTTCGCATGCAGCAGCGCTTGAAAACGCCTCCCGCTTCCGCAGGGGCACGGGTCGTTTCGTCCGAGCTTCTCAAAACAGCTCCTTGTCGCCGCGGACCACGCGGACGCCGCGCTTCACGCGCGACTCCGACGGGTAGCCCTTGCGGCGCTTAGAGGTCGGCTCGAAAGGAATTCAAGTTCTGATCGCGCACGTAACACCTCCGGTCCGGTAGCGACGATAACCGCCGCGATCCCGGCCGGAATGTGATTTGCGCTAAGGTCGCGGGCGCCCGCTGGTGTCGATCGCGCCGCCCGCGTTCGGCGGCGCTCCGCGTTGCACGGTCTTCTTCCCGCGTCTGCGATACGCGCGCCACGCTTTACCGGTCATCGAATCTCCGTGCCGATCCTCGACGAAGGTGTCGACGCGCGTAAGCAATACGGCGAGCAGGGCCGCCGCGATCGCGCGCCACAACGTGAACGCGAGGAGGCGGACGCAGCCACCGAGACAGCAGCCCACGCGTTATGCCACGACGCCGGACTGAACGATCGGCAAAGTGTGCAACGCGCGAGGTACGAGCAAGACGGATGCCCTCGTGGGCCGGCCGATGTGCTCGTACGCGATATCGAGGCCCTCTTCAACGTCGACGGCCGCGCGGAGTTTCGCGAGGCGCACAATCTCCGGCGCTTCGGACGCGGCAACGATGATCTGGCACCACTGGAGCGTGAGCGCGACCATGACGGCGCGCTGTTCGCCCCCCGCGAAATGACGTCGCGCCTCCTCAACGACCGCAGCCGGCGATGCCGCGCGCTCGAGCGCCGCGAGAAAACGCTGCTCACCCGCGCCCTCGCCCGCGCCCTCCTCGAGACGCGCCGGGATCACGATCGCGCCACCCTCGCGAACGACCGGCGTCGGCGCGAATCGCAGGTACGTCGCCGCGCGCGACGCCTGATAGAGATTCACGTCCTTCGGGTGACCCACGCCGGCGATCACGATGTCGTACTGCTTCGGGATCGGCCGCGTGTAAAGGGCCGCGGCCTTCGCGACGAGATCGGCCAGGACGGCGTCGGGCTCGCCCGCCGCGACCGCGACGACCCGCTCGCGGTCATCAGTCACGACGTTGAGGCAAAAGCGCAGGCCCGCGCGACGCGCGATCTCACGAATGGTCTCGTGGAATGGGTTGCCCTCGATCTTCGCGAGCCGCACGCCTGGATCCTCCAGAAAGCGCATGCCATGCGTCGCGGTGATCACCGGCTCGCCACTGCATCCGATCGCGACGGTCTTCCGTCCGCCCGAGTAGCCGGCGTACTGGTGCGGCTCGACGATCCCCGTTGCGACCACGAGGTCGGCGTCCTTCACGAGCTTCTGTGTGGAGCCCGGCACGCCGTACGGGGGGATCGTCCCGAGGTCGGCCCACATCGCTGGGTCGCGCCCATTCGAGTCAACGACCCGCACCCGATCGACGACCGAGCCGAGCTTGTCCCGTTTCTCGGCGTCCGTCGTCGCGCGATGCAGCCCGACCCCGACGATGACGGTGACCTGCGAGTCGGGAATGCCGCCTGCGTTCAGCTCGTCGAGGAGCGGCGGCACGAGCACTGCGTCCGGCGACGCACGCGTGAGATCGGTCACAGCGATGACCGCGCGCGCGTTCGAAGTCGTTCCAACCGCGTCCCCGGCCAGGTCCCTGAGGCGTTTGCCTCCGAGCGGGGACTGAAGACGGCGAACCGTCTCCGCGGCGAGGTCCGCGATCGGCGTGGCCGTGCCCGACTCGACGATGTCGAGGTCGCACCACGGCTGCAGCATGAACTCGAGCTCTTCTTCCCCGTAGGGGACGGAGAGGTAACGAGGGCGGTCGGCCACGGCTAGAGACTAGCCGTGCAGCCGACCGATCCGAACTTGGGCTAGATGATGTTGAGGAGTCGCAGGATCACGAGGATGACGACGATGACGAGGAGGGTGTGGATCGCGTTCCCGCTCAACAGCGGGGCGCTGATGCGGCCTCGGCCGAAATAGCCGAGGAGCCAGAGAATGACAAGGATGACGATGATGAGCTCGACAAGTCCCAAGTGAGCACCTCCTTCGCCGATTGGGTTAGCACGGCGGATGCCGTGCGGGCAACCCCCAAGAAGCTCGAGAAGCACGCGGCCCTGGCAAGGTACTTGGGCGCCCTTGATGACTCGGATCTGCAGATCGCGGCTCGGCTCTTCGCCGGAGCGCCGTTTCCGCGGCGGGACGAGCGCGTTCTATCGGTGGGCTGGAGCGCGCTCTCCGACGTCCTCCTCGAGCGGTCCGGGAAGGACGGCGGCGACATGGCCGAGTCGTACCAGCGCCACGCCGACCTCGGTGACGTCGCGGCGGACCTGATCGCCGAACGCACTGCGGCAGGAGACCGGCTCACGCTCGCCGACGTCGCGCAGACGTTCGACGCGATCGCGGCCGCGCGGGGCGTCGCTCCCAAGCGCGACCTGCTGCGCACGACACTCGCGCGCGCCACTGCGGATGAGGCGCGTTACATCGTGAAGATCGTGAGCGGCGAGACCCGGATCGGACTGCGCGAAGGTCTCCTCGAAGAGGCGATCGCGCGCGCCTTCGAACGCGATCGCGAAGAGGTCGGGCGCGCGAACCGGCTGACCGGCGACGTCGGCGAGACTGCGCTGCGCGCGAAGCACGGGACGCTCGCCGAGCCGACGCTCGCCCATTTCCTGCCGATCGGCATGATGCTGGCCACGCCCGTCCTGCAGCTCGCGGAGGTCGAGAAGCGGTTCCCACCGCCGTACGTCGTCGAGGACAAATACGACGGCATCCGCGCGCAGGTGCACAAGGCCGGTGACCGCGTCGAGCTCTACTCGCGGACTTTCGACCGCATCACCAATCGCTACCCGGAGCTCGTGCCGCCACTCCTTGCGATCCCCGGCACATATGTCATCGACGGAGAGGTGCTCGCGTTCGCCGAAGGCAGGGCCGTGCCGTTCACGGATTTCCAGACGCGGCTTGGACGAAAGAACGTCGCCGACGAGCTTCGCACGAAGCTCCCATCGACCCTGGTGGCCTTCGACATCCTCGAGCGCGATGGTCGTGCGCTGCTCGACGCGTCCTTCGACGAGCGCCAGAAGATCCTGCGCGCCCTCCCGATCGTCCCGCCGGTGATCTTCGCGGAGCGCCTGCGCGTCGAGTCGTCAGGCGACGCGCTGGTCGCCGTCCTCGAGCGCGAGTTCGCCGCGGCGCGCGCGCGCGGCAACGAAGGCCTCATGGTCAAAGATCCGCGCTCGCCGTATCGGCCCGGCCGCCGTGGAATGGAATGGCTGAAGGTGAAGCGCCCGCTCCGAACGCTCGACGTGGTCGTGACCGCGGTGGAATGGGGCCATGGAAAGCGCCGCGGCGTGCTCTCCGATTACACCTTTGCCATCCGCGACGGCGATCGGCTTCTCAACATCGGCAAGGCCTACTCGGGACTCACCGACAAGGAGATCGCCGAGATGACGAAGTACTTTCTCGAGCACACCATCCAGGACTACGGCCGCGTGCGGACGGTCGTGCCCGACACCGTGATTGAGGTCGCCTTCGACCAGATCCAACCGAGCGATCGCCATGAGTCCGGTTACGCGATGCGGTTCCCGCGGATCGCGAGGCTTCGGCCGGACAAGCCAGTGAGCGAGATCGATACGTTGGAGACAGTGCGACAGATCGCAGGTCGCTGACAATCCCGGACATGGCCGGTTCAACGACGGTATCGTCCCCCGCGCCTTTCGACGCGCGATGGAGCGCGTACATCATCGACGGGCTCATCATCTTCGTTCCCATGTATCCGGTCGTTCTTTGGTCGGTCGTGCGACCCGACATCATCTGGTGGCCGCTGATCCTCTGGAACGTCGCGCCCATCCTCTACTTCATGATCTTCTGGTCGCGGTTGGGCCGAGGTCAAACACTGGGCATGCGGATCCGACGGATCCGTGTCGTCCGCGAGGATGGTCGCGACGTGGGCCTCGGTCGCGCTCTGGCGAGGGCTGTGGTCCTCCATTTCGGCTCGGGATTGGGAATCGTGCCGCTCAGCGTGCTTCTCGACCGCGACGGGATCGGTCTTCACGATCGTCTCGCGGGAACCCACGTGATCAAGCTGGCGAAGCGGGGCGACCCGGGCTAGAACGCCGCGCCACGATTGCGCGTTGCCGGAAACTCTCGCCGCAGGCGAGCAATTGAGCAAGAATCCGCGCGGATGGCACCGGTGAGCGAGGCCAAGCAGCTTGAGACGCTGCTCCAGCTCCAGCGGGACCTCGCGCTCGAGGCGAACCTCGAGAAGGTCCTCCTCCACATCACCCTCGCCGCGACATACATGCTCGATGCCGACCGCGCGACTCTTTACGTCGTCGACCAGACCCGAAACGAGCTCTGGTCGCGCGCGTTAACCGAAGGCGGGGAGCGCGGCAAGAGCGTCCTCGCGATCAACGAGATCCGCCTGCCGCTCGACGGCCGGAGTCTCGCCGCCGAGGTGGCCCGAACGGGTACGTTGCTTCGTATTGATGAGCCGTATGCCGATCCGCGGTTCGACCCCAGTGTCGACGCTCGCACTGGGTACCGGACGCGCTCGATCCTCGTCGTGCCGATCGACTCGCGAGACCGTCGGCGTCTCGGGGTGCTCCAGGCCGTGAATCATGGGGACGGCCCGTTTCGCTCGGACGACGAGCGCTACGCGGTCTCACTCGCGACCTCTGCCGGCATCGCGCTCGAGTACGTACAGCTCTCCGCGGACCTCGCCGCCGAGCGCCTGCGTGTCGTGAAGGTGGCAGAAGAGGAGCGGCACCGTCTGGCTCGCGACCTCCACGACGGCGTCGCCCAAACGCTGGCCAACGCGGCTCTCGGCATTGAGCTCGCGCAGCGCCGGGCCACGCAGGATGTGCCCGCCGCGATCGCCGATCTGGAACAGCTTCGTGGCCGGCTCCTCGAGTCGCAGAAGGGTCTGCGCGACATCCTCTTCGCGCTGCGGCCTGTCGTGCTCGAAGACGGCGGACTCGGCGCCGCAGCTCGCGCCCTGGCGGAGCGCATCAACGGGCAGAATGGGTCGCGCGTCGTCGCGCGCCGCGTCGACGCGGACCGGCGATTCGCCCCCGAGGTGGAGGCGGGCGCGTTCACAGTCATCCGCGAGGCCGCCAACAACGCGATCAAGACGGGCCGCGCGGCCGAGGTGTCGATCGACGTGTACGAGGACGGCGGCGCGGTCGTAGCGATGGTCGAAGACAACGGGAGGGGATTCGATGTGGCGAGCACGCTGCAGGGCTATGCGTCCCGCGGTAGCCTCGGCCTCCTGCAGATGCGCGAGTCCGCGCGACTCATCGGCGCCGAGCTGTCGCTCGACTCGAGCCCCGGCCAGGGGACCCGCGTGCGATTGAGGATCCCGTTCGCATGACCGAAGAGCAGTCAGCCGCGGAGCAGTCAGCCGCAGAGCGAGCCGCGGAACGACGTCGCGTCACCGGCCGGCGGCGCGAGGATGCCGCCCTCGACCAGGCAACCTTCGCCGAGGCGTTCGTAGCGCTGACCGACGGCATCATCCTGACCGATCACGAAGGCGTGGTCGTCAGCGCGAATCCGGCGGCCTTCATGATCCTCGGCGAGGACTCGCTCGTCGGAAATGTCTTCGAAGAGCTTCTCCTCGTTTCCGGTGCGACGCGCATCCAGGAGACCGACGGCCACCTGGTGCGGCGAGCTTGGTTCCCGCGCGAGGAGCGGATGGGCGTCCTCGAGATGATGTCGACGTCCCTCCCCGGTGGGCGCGCCCTCCACACCGTGCGCGATGTCACCGCGCAAGCGGAGCTCCTCCGGCTCAAGGAGGAGTTCCTCATGGAGGTCGCGCATGAGCTCCGGACGCCGATCTCGGGTCTCATCGCCTCGCTCGATCTCGTCGTCGACGACGCGCTCAACATGCCCCGCAACGAGCTGGCGCTGCTCGCGGGAGCGCTGCGGCGGAGCGCCCTCCGGCTCGAGCACCTCGTCGAGAACCTCATGGACGCCGGCAGCATCGAGGCCGGCACGTTCCAGGTGCGGGCGCAGACCGCGAGCCTCAAGCATTCGCTCTCCGAGGCCATGGCGTTCATCCACCCGATGCTGGAATCGAAGGGCCAGGAGCTCGTCAAGGCCTTCGAACCGGACGCCGACCGGGTCCTCGCGGACGAGCGGCGGACCACGCAGGTGTTCGCGAACCTGATCTCCAACGCGAGCAAGTACGCGCCGGAGGGGACGCGCGTGACCGTGGGCGCCAAGAGCATCGAGGGATACGTCCGGATTACGGTCGCGGATGAGGGGCCCGGCATCCCCCTCGATGAGCAGAACCGCCTGTTCCAGCGCTTCTTCCGCTCCCGCACCGTCAGGGAGCAGGCGGGCGGGCTCGGCCTGGGTCTCTCGATCTGCCGCGCCATCGTCCACGCGCAGGGCGGCGACATCTCGATCGAGAGCACCCCTGGACGGGGAACCTCGGTACACTTCACACTCCCGAAGGCTCGGCACTTGGCTGAGGAGGCAGAGGACTAATAAAGCTTCTAGTCGTTGACGACGACCGCGACCTCGTGGAGCTTCTCGAGTACGCGCTTCGTCGTGAGGGCTACGACGTGTCCCGCGCCTACGACGGAGAGTCCGCGGTCGAGGCCGTCGGACGCGACAAGCCCGACCTCGTGATCCTCGACATCAACCTGCCCAAGCTCGCTGGGTTCGTGGTGCTGGAGCGCATCCGGCACGTTGACGAGCACGTCGCCGTGCTCCTCCTCTCGGCTCGGCAGGACGAGAGCGACATCCTCCGCGGCCTGCAGCTCGGGGCCGACGACTACATCACCAAGCCGTTCCGCCCGAAGGAGCTCGTCGCTCGCGTGAAGGCGATCCTGCGCCGTTCGGTCCGCACACGCGGCCGTCCCGCACCGGCTATCTACAAGACCGGTGACCTCATCCTCGACGAGGCGACGCATCAGGTGCGCGCGGATGGCGTGCCGGTCCACCTCTCGCCGACCGAGTTCAAGCTGCTCCGGCATTTCATGGCGAACCCCGGGCGCGTCCTCACCCAGGAGGAGATCCTCGAGGGCGTGTGGGGCTACGACGCGGACGTCGGCGGAGACCTCGTCAAGTTGAACGTGAGCCGTCTTCGGCGGAAGCTCGGGGCGGACGGCAAGCCGCGCGATGTGATCCAGACCGTGCCCGGGGTGGGCTACCTCTTCCGCGGCGCCGAGGGCGGCGTCACTCGCGAGGAGGCGCGTCCCCGCTAGTCATTTGCTGCCGTTGGTGGTGAGCCGGCGGCGCGTCGCTTCGAGATCCGCGGCATTGCTGAACACCGGATAGACCGCGAAGCCGGTCGCCTTCGAGATCGAGTCCACCGCGGCGGGGTTCGGCTGCGGCAGCGCCACCGTGAGGACCTGTCCCTCGTGGCCGACGACCACCGCATTCCACTCGGACGCGAGCGTATGCGGAAGATGCCTTTGCAGCTCCGCCGTAGCAAGGCGCGCCGGATCCGCGAGATACGGCGCCGACGGAAGGCTCATCGCGCGAGAGCGGATCGCGCCGCGCGGTCCCTCGCCGAGGGAGTGCTCCCAGACGCGGATGCCACCACCCGATTGCTTCGCGCGGTACATCGCGGCGTCCGCCGATTCCACGAGCGCCGCCGCGTCGCCCGCCGGCCGCGGGAATGTCGCTATTCCGATCGAGAGCTGCAGGCGCTCGCGCGCAGCGACAAGCTCGGGCGGCAGCATCGCCTCGGACGCCTTCTCGAGGATTCGCGTCGCGACTCGGGTCGCCGCCTCGGTGTCGGCGTCTGGCAGGATGACCGCGAACTCGTCGCCGCCATACCGCGTCGGCACGTCGTACAGACGCACTGCCTGCTTCACCGCGGACGCGACCGCCTTGAGGACCTCGTCTCCGACGGCGTGGCCGTACCGGTCGTTGTAGAGCTTGAAGCGATCCACATCGAGCATGAGAAGCGCGAGCAGATGCTCCGCGCGGAGCGCGCGGTTCGTCTCGGCCTCGAGGCGGCGGTCGAAGTGGCGGCGGTTGAAGAGCCACGTGAGCGGATCGGTCTCCGCGAGCCGCTGCAGGGCCTCGCCCTGCTCCTGCATCACGAGGACCTGCCCGATGTGCCCGGCCAGGAGCTCCAGCGTTTCGAGATCCGCGTCGTCGAAGGGCTGGCCATCGTGCCTATCGGTCACGCTTAGGACACCGCGCGAATCGTCGCCGACCAGGATCGGCACGCTCACGAAGGAATCGGACCGGTAGGTACCCTCGCCCGACTGGATCGGCGCGCTCGACACGTGACGCACAAGGAGCGGACGCTTCGACTGTGCGACAAGGCCCACGACACCCTCGCCCGTCTTGACTCGCACACGCCGCATCACGTCGTCCGCGAGCCCAACAGCTCGCGCGATCACAAAGTCGGTGGAGTTGTCCTCGCGCAGGAGCAAAGACGCGCGCTCACCACGCACAAGCTCTGTGGCGACCTTGAAGATCGAGTCGAGCAGATCTTCTGCTCGTCTCTGACTCTGACTGTCCACCGATCCCCCATCCTGCCCTGGTCGCGATCGAAAGAGTGCCTGCTTGTTCGCTCGTGTCTTCGGCAGTCTCCTGCTCGGCCGATGCCGCGGCAAGTAACTGCTCGTATCGAGAAGCCGTCAAAGATGTCGCAGATGTGCACCGAATCGTGCGCCTAAGGCGCCAGGTGTTCTCGAGGGTAAGCACGAGTTGCGTGGTGGATAGCGGGCCCCCAAGTGGCGCCGGGTGCGACAACGTGAACGCCTCCCGACGCTCACCGGTAGCGTCCGATCGCGGTCAGTCCCGATGTTCGCTGCACGCTCGCACGTTTTCGCGGTCGGGGAGCCGGAAGACGCACGATCGGGTATGGCGACCCCCGAGTGGGTATACGCCCCACGCGCGTCCTGATTTCCGCCCGTTGGCGCACGGGCGACCACACGACGTTCCGCTAGGCGGCTATCCACAGCGCTGCGCGCTGCGCTCGGTCGGAGAACCGCCGCGCCGACCAGCCGAGCGCGACGAACCACAGGAACACCTCGGTCACAACGATCCGTTCGGTAAGCCCGGCCACGCCAATGTTCGCGCCTGCGGCGATCGGGTCGAATGTGGCCTGCGCAACGATCAAAAGAACAAGGGTGAGCGGGCTCGCGACGAGCAGCGCGTTGCCCATGCCCCGCCATCGCGGGAGTCGACGAATGACGAGGCCGAATACGAAAAAACTCACGACCGTGCTGCCGATGGCGACGAGATACGCGATGAAGTGCGGGAAGAACGATTCCAGCGTGAAGATCCCGTCCGCAATGCAGCCGATGGGCGACAGCGCGAGGAGCGCGGCGCTGCCCCAACGGGCTCGCGAACCGAGCTCCGGGATGCTCGCGACGATTCCGACAGCGCCCGCGAGGAGCAGCAGACCGGAGAGCACGAACGCCGCGTTCATGAGCGGCCCGGTCACCCCGAGTCCGAGCCCGCTGATGGGCTGGCTCACCGCCGAGTACGGCGCGATCCGAATGTCCCAGAGGGTGTAGCCGGGACTCGCGACGCCGAGGATCGCCCACGCCGCCGTGAAGAGGATCGGACCCGCGATGGCACCGACCGTCAGCTCTCTCATGCGACCGCCTCCATCACGCGCGTTTCGGCCGCCTTTGGCTGTCGCGCGCGGAGCGTTACGAGCGCGCCGATGAAAACGACCGCGAGCGCGATCGCCATCGCCGGCCGCATCGCGTCGACGAACGCGTGCGTGAAGACGGCATGGGCGATCTGCCCGATCTGCGCCGCGAGTTCCGCGGGGATGCCGGCCGGGAGCGCAAGCGCGGTGCCGCTCTGCCCTGCGCCTACCTCGAAGCCCTGCTTCGCGGCGTTGCTGAAGCCGTCGACGAAAGGCACGCGGAAGGGTTGTGGCAGCTGCGACGAGTACATGGTCGCTTCGTCACGGAGCGCGGTGGCGAGCTGGTTCTGGAGCACCGCACCGACGACCGCAGTCGCGAGGACCGCGCCGAGCTCCTGGATCGTGCTGAACACGCCCGACGCCGCTCCCGCGAGTCGAGGCTGAAGGGCGCGCGTCCCGAGGTCGTACAGCGGTGTCCAGACGCCGGCCATCCCGAGCCCCGCGACGATGAGTCCGGGGAGCAACGCCCAGCGATCCCCGTCGGCGCTAACGGTGTAGGCGACGTAGCCCTGGCCCGCAACGAATAGCAGCAGGCCGAGGAAGAGGATCCGTTTTCCGTAGCCCTTCTGGATGAGCGCCGCGACGGGACCTGAGGCGAGCATCATCGCCACGGGCTGCGGCGCGATGGTGAGTCCAGCGGAGAACGCGTCGAGCCCCAGCACGGACTGGTAGTAAATGGTCAGCGGTAGGAACACGCCGACGATCGCGAAGCCCATCGCCATCAGGACGAAGGCCATGAGCGCGAAGTTGCGGTCCGCGAAGATCTCGAACGGCAGGAGCGGCTCGCGGCCCTGACGGCGAGCTTGCTGAACGACAAACGTCGCGATGAGCGCGAGACCGGCTCCGATCACGAGCGGGATCGAGATGAGGCCGGAGATAGTCCCCCAGTCGTAGCGCTGGCCCTCGATGAGCCCGAAGACCACCGCGAAGAGCCCGACGGTAGCGAGAGCGACACCAATGAGGTCGAGAGGGTGCGGACGGCCGGGACGGAGGTCGGGGATCAGCCGTGCCGTGAGCACGAGGATCAGCGCGCCGACCGGAACGTTCACGTAGTAGATCCACCGCCAGCCCCAGTTCGACACGATGAGGCCGCCGAGCGTTGGCCCGAGGACGACGGCGAGTCCTGCGAGCATCCCGAAGATGGCGAACACGCCGCCCCGCCTGTTCGGCGGGAACAGGCTCGTGATCATCGGCAGGCCCTGCGGCGCGAGGAGCGCGGCGCCGAGACCTTGGCCGGCACGGGACAGGACGAGCTGTGTCGCGTCCTGCGAGAGACCGGAGAGCGCGGACGAGATCGTGAAGACGACGACGCCCGCCGCGAAAAGCCGTCGCGGACCGAAGATGTCGCCGAGTCGGCCCGACGTGATGAGAAGGACGGCGTAGACGAGGCTGTACGCGTTGAGCATCCAGAGGATCCCGTCGAGCGGTGCGTGGATGTCGTCCACGATGCTCGGGATCGCGATGTTCACGATGGTGAGGTCGAGGAGCGTGAGGAACGTTCCCAGAGCGAAGACAGCGAGTACGGCCCAGGGGTTGGTCTTTCGGATCCCGGCGTCCATTGGGGCTACCTCCATGCGATACTGTGAGAGCGCCTGCAATCCGCATTATCTGCGTGGTGCAGATAGTGACAGTATCACACGACGCAGAAAGGTCGTTAGAACATTGGCATCCACCCGTCGGGCCCAGCTGATCAAGGACATCGTCGTGGCTATCCAGGACGAGCAGAGCCAGAACGCCTTCCTTTCAAACGCGATCGCCGAGCGCCTGGGGGTCACCTCCAACGAGCTCGAGGTCCTGGGGACACTCGTTGCGCGCGGGCCGCTCTCGGCGGCAGATCTCGCGCGTCGGACCGGTCTTACCAGCGGGGCCGTGACCCGGCTCATCGACCGTCTCGTCGAGCGTGGCAGCGTTCGGCGCCTCGCGGATCCGGCGGATCGGCGGCGCGTCCTAGTTCAGATCACGCCAGCGGCGGTGAGGGCCTGCGAGCCTTTCTACGAGCCGATCGCCAGAGAAGGCACCAAGCTGCTCGAGGAGCGAACCGAGAAGGAGCTCGAGGTCGTCCTCGACTACCTCCGAGTGGGCTACGAGTTCACAAAACGTCATACCGAGCGGGTTGAAGCGATGCCCGACCGGGAGCTGCCGAAACGCAGGGTCAACATCAAGGCCGACGTTCTCGGGCAGAAGGTGCGCATTCGCTTCTGACAGTTTCAGAGATCGGCGCTACGTGCCACCGGCGAGGATCGGATCCGAGGTCGGAGCGCTCGAACCGACGGCGGGCTCAAGGGTGACCGCGACGACATCGCCAGACTCGAGAGGCGCGCTGAGGACGATCGTGAACACGCCGCCGGAACTGCTCAAGCCCGCGGCGAGCGGGCGCTGGCCCTTGATCACCCATGCCTCCCAGGTCTTCCCGGTCGGCGGGCTCGAGAGCTCCAGCACCACATAGGGGTCTCCGTTCCGCGGGATCACGAGCGCGCCACGAGCATCCGCCGGCGCGTTCTTCTGCGGGGCGAGCGCCACGACGCGTCCGTCAGCGACGCCCGCGAGCGCTCGCGCGTACGTGTCCGCTTCCCGTCGCGCGGTGCCTACCGCGACGAACGAGACGACGAGGAGCACCGCGAGGGCGAGAGGGACCGCGAGCGGAAGCGGCCGCGCGAGCCACTCTCGGACGCGAGCGCCCCAATTGCTCGCCCGCGCGACGCGCGCGCCACGGTGCCCCAGGACGATGCGCGCACGCAGGTCGCGCGGCGGGTCCGCACGGACCGCGCCTACAGCCGCCGCCTCATACAGAGCATCTTCGAACTGAGCCAGATCGTGGGCGCACTGGTCGCACGTCTCGAGATGGGCGGCGAGCGCGAGCCGCTCGGCCTCGTCGAGCGCGCCGAGCGCGTATGCGGGCAGATCTTCGGTCGGATGACGCTCTTCGGCCATGCTCATCGCTCGTCCACGAGCCGCTCACGCAGCTTCGTCATGCCCAGACGCACCCGGCTCTTCACCGTGCCGAGCGGCGTATTCGTGCGTGCGGCGATCTCGCTCTGCGAGTACCCGCCCCAGAACGCGAGGGAGAGGACGTCGCGTTGCTCCGCGGGCAGCTCCGCCACCGCCTTGCGCACCCGCTCGGCGCGAAGCGCATCGACCACTCGCTCGTCGACCTTTGCGTCCGAGAGGAGCTCGGCAGCAGCCTCGATGGTCACCTCGCGCTCCTCGCGCTTGCCGCGAGTGCGGCGCCAGTCGATCGCGCCATTGCGGCAGATCGCGAGGAGCCAGGTGCGGACGGCGCCGCGCTCAGGCCGGTACGAACCGGCCCGCCGCCAGACCGCGTGGAAGGCATCCTGCGCCACCTCTTCCGCGGCCTCGGGGCCGGGCAGCATGCGGTAGAGCATCCCGAAGGCCACGCGACCGTACCGGTCGTAGAGCTCGCCGAGCGCTTCCGCGTCACCACCGGCGATCCGCTGGACCAGCATCACATCTTCCTTATCGGCGGGTACGACGCGCAGAGGAGGACCAGATGACTCCACGGTGTCGGCGAGGACTCTACCCGCCGGACCGACCGCCGCGCGCAGCCGGACTCGCCACCCGCGGCGGTCCCGAGACCCAGCCATGCGGTGCTCGCATCCCTCGCTCGGGCGCGGGCGCTACGGGAGGCCCGAGCGGCCAACTCATCCGACTGAACCTTCGCTCTCGTAGTCGCGCCTGACGACCGTCAGAAGAGAGAGGGAGGATCCCATGCGTGCATTACGTTTCATCGAAATCGGCGTCGGTTTCGCCGCGGCTGCGATGATCGCTGTCGTGGCCACCGCGCCACTCGGTTCTCGCGCCGCAGACCATCTCGATGCGCCCAACCTCGCTAGCCGCGAAGACGCCGACATCAACGACGTCTATGTCTTCGAGGCCGCCACCCCCGGCCGTACGGCCATCGCCGTCACGACAAGTCCGGCCGCAGGCGTCATCGGGCCGATCAACTACGCCACGAACGTCCGCTACAAGATCAACGTCGACCGGAACGGCGACGCGGTCGAGGATCTCGCCTACGTCCTCGACTTTTCGACGCCTTCCGGCGGCTCGCAGGCGTACACCGTGACGCGTTACACCGGAGCGAACGCCCGCACCCTCGCCCAGGGCGTCGCCCTCGGCGGCGGCATGCGTGGAGCCATTACTTCGCTGAAGGACGGCGGGGTGGTGTTCGCCGGACTGCGCGCCGACCCGTTCTTCTTCGACCTCGCGGCATTCCGGCACGTAGTCCTTGGCGCGGCCAACGGGCGGACCGGTTTCTGCGATCAACCGGGTCCCAGCGGCATCGACTTCTTCGCGGCTTTCAACACCAACGCGATCGTGATCGAAGTTCCGAATGACTCACTCAGCGACAGCGGTGGGAAGATCGGCGTGTGGTCAACGACCCTCGACAGTACGACCGGGGCCATGATCGATCAGATGGGCCGGCCGGCCATCAACACGGTCTTCAACCACACCGCAGCCGACAAAGAGGCGTTCAACGTGACACCGCCGTCGCTCCAGCCGACGACCGGGAACTTCCGGAGCAACGTGATCGGAACACTCGAGGCCCTCGGCGGATACAGCCCGGCGACCGCCGGCGCGATCGCCGACCTCCTGCTTCCTGACGTGCTCACCTACACGGTCGGCACGAAGGCGGCGGGACCGCTCAACGGCCGCGCTCCGGCCGACGATGTCATCGACATCGAGCTCGGTCTGGTGACCCAGGGTGCGATCACCACCGATTGCGTCGGGCCGCACACCTACCTCAGCACGTTCCCGTACCTCAACGTCTCGCACTAACGATTGCCGGTGCCCGTGGGGCGTCGACCGCCCCACGGGCGCATCTTCGAGGAAGGGGGATCCCGGCGGCTGTGAAGATCCGAATCTTCGCGCTCTGTCTTGCGTCCGTCGTCGTTGCGCTCGCGACACACCTCGGGCCGGCCCCCAGCTCGGTCGGCTCGGAGACCCGGGTACCGCCGTCGTTGGCGGCGGAGGCCACCCAGACGGCGGCATCGGCGGCCGAGCTCGCTCGGCTGATCGGCGTGTTCGAGGTCCGGGTGAAAGAGCACACCGACGCCCTCGACTACCTCTTCCTCGGAAAGCTCTATCTGCAGCGCGCCCGATGGAGCGGCGATCTCGGTTCGTACACGCAGGCCGGGGCCGCCCTCGAAAGATCG
>Ga0137379_10000800_pt1 | contig 28313 bp, 25 predicted proteins | sample SagtaG_18_FD_104812 | JGI IMG/M metagenome (GOLD analysis project Ga0137379, IMG submission 104812) | Vadose zone soil microbial communities from Sagehorn Ranch, Mendocino, California, USA - Sage2_L_80_16 metaG | ecosystem: Environmental > Terrestrial > Soil > Vadose zone | place: USA...
CGAACCTGAAGTTACCGTCACGCCGCAGGGCACGATTCGCGTCCCGCAAACTCCAGGACTCGGTTATCATGTCCGCCACGAACTCATCGAACGGTGGACCGTTGAAAAAGAAATCTTCCGCGCCTGATCCCGCGTTCATGCGCCGCATCATTTTGACCGCCTGTCATTCCGAGCCTGCCTACGCAGGCAGGCGAAGCGAGAAATCTGCTTTTTCTTTCTTCGTCGAGCCCCAGCAGCCGACGCGCCTGCAGCACGCAATCTTCGTTCTATTCTTTGCGCTCGCCATCACCGCCTTTTCTTCGCTCGCACAAACATCTCCCGCTTCTTTCCCCGGTCCCGAACCGGCAAATGTACCGCAAGATTTCATCAGCAAGACCGGCGATTTTGGAAACCAAGCCGAAACTGATGTAGTCATCCTCCTCGAGCGTTCAAGACACCTATATCTGCGAGACTCCGCCGGAACTGAATATCTTCTGAATCCTCTTGGTTTTTCCAAAGAGCGCGACCAAACATCATTTACCTACGCCAGCAACGAGCCCGACGCTTGGGTGCTGGCCTTCAAGCAGCACAAAGCCGAGCCAATCTGGGAGATATTCACTCAGATCGGCCCTTATCACCGTCTTCCTTATTCGGTTCCCGGCGGCAACCTCAAAGTCGTTAAGCCGACGCGGTCTCTCGCGGAGATTCGCACCGAGGCTCTCGCGGCCAGGCCGCCGGAAGAAAAAGGCGGCTACCGTAAAAGTGATTTAGTCGAGCTGGCGAAGCTCGATCCCGCCATTCATCTGGATATTCGTTACGCCACGGTGAACGATTTTCTGGGCAAGGCGGTGTACACACAAGCGCGTGCGTTTTTGCAGCGGTCTGCGGCGGAAGCGCTGGTCCGCGCGTTGCATCGCTTGCAGCCCTACGGTTACGGCTTGCTGATTCATGACGGCTACCGCCCGTGGTATGTCACCAAGATTTTCTGGGAAGCGACTCCGCCGGAAGGAAAAATCTTTGTGGCTGACCCGGCTCAAGGTTCGCGCCACAACCGTGGCTGCGCCGTAGACCTCACCCTTTACGACCTGAAAACCGACGAACCCCTCGAGATGACCGGCCTCTACGACGAAATGTCACCGCGTTCGTTTCCCAGTTATCCCGGCGGCACTTCGCTGCAGCGCTGGCACCGCGACCTGCTCCGCTGGGCCATGGAGTCCGAGAGCTTCACGGTCTATGAAAACGAATGGTGGCACTTCGATTACAAGGATTGGCGCGAGTACGCCATCGGCAACGTCCCGTTCGAAGAACTCGACGCAGCAAAAAACTGAAACACGCAAATCCTATCGGAGGATTTGGATGCGATTTCATTCGCAGAAAACTGCTTTACTAAAATGCGCACTCGCTGCTCTTGCCGCAGCGGCTCTTTCGCAAACCGCTGTTGCCCAGCAGAATTCCACCATCACCGCTTCTATACAAAAAGTTATCGACCGCCCCGAATTCAAGCACTCTAACTTCGGCATCGAGTTCTACGATCTGGCCACCAGCGCCGTTATCTACTCTCTCAACGCCGACAAAATGTTCACTCCCGCATCCACTACAAAAATTCTCACCGAGGGTGCGCTCCTCGCAAAACTCGGCAAGGACTTTCGTTTCCGCACCGCGGTATACCGCACGGCCCCCATCGACCACAAAGGCAAGCTCAAGGGCGATCTCGTGGTTGTCGCAAGCGGCGACCCCAATCTTTCAAACCGCATTCAGCCAGACAGCACGCTCGCCTTCCAGGACGAAGACCATTCCTATGGCGGTCCCGCCGTCTCTGGCGACCCGCTCACGGTCATCAAAGATTTGGCGAAGCAAATCCGCGCCAAAGGTATTCGCCGCATCGACGGCCGCGTCCTCATCGACACCTCTCTTTTCCCCGATGGCCCCCGCGAAGGCGGCACCAACGTCGTCATGTCATCTATCATGATCAACGACAACGTGATCGACATCGTCGCGAAACCTGGCGCAAAAGTCGGCGACCCCCTCTCTCTTTCCACCTCGCCGCAAACCGGGTACGCGCACTTCATCAATCACACGAAAACCACTGCGATCGCTACGGCCCCGACTTTCAGCGACCCGGAATTCGCCACCAACTCTGACGGCTCCGTGAATGTCACACTTTCCGGTTCCCTGCCGCTCGGCATCGAACCGCAAACAGTTTCCATCGGAGTTCCCTCGCCCACCATTTTCGCTCAGTGGGTTTTGCGCGAATCTCTAGCCGCCGAAGGCATCGAACTTAAAAGCCCGCTGATCACCGTCCAACCAGATTTCCCGCCGCTCCTCCGTTATTACGCGCCGGAAAATCTAGTCGCCGAACACGTCTCTTTGCCCCTCGGTGAAGAGATCAAAGTCACCCTCAAGGTTAGCCAGAATCTTCACGCTGGCATGGGTCCGTATCTTCTCGGCGCAATCGCCGGAAAAGACACCGCCAACCCACTCAAGAAAGGATTCGAACTCGAGCACGCCTTTCTCACGGAAGCCAATCTCGATCTCTCTGGAGCATCCCAAGGCGACGGCGCTGGCGGCGATTGGGCAGATCTCTTCAGCCCCGAATTCATGTGCCATTATCTCGCCTACTGGACGACTCGTCCTGACTACGACGTTTTCTTCCACGCGCTACCGATTCTCGGCAAGGACGGCACGCTGGCAAAAATTCAGCCGCAAAATCCCGGCGCGGGTCACGTCTTTGCAAAAACCGGAACCTTCGGCTCCGACGATCGCCTGAATAGCAAAATGATGCTCAACGGCAAAGGTTTGGCGGGGTACGTCATCACAAAATCTGGCCGCAAACTGGCATTCGCGGCGTACGTCAACCACGTTTCTCTTCCATCCGATCCCGACTCCGCGCAAAACGTCGCCGGGCAGGCGCTTGGCGAAATCGCCGCCTCCGCATACGACGCCGGCCTCTGAGCAGCATCTCCAGCCCTGGCTGTTATCCATTATTCGTGCGTCGAATTCTTCGAAAAACATCCCATCCGCTTACGGCAGCGGCAACTCCGCTATCGCTTCCCCATCCTTCCGCGGATCAGACGCCCCAAAATTCACGCCCGTGGCGAAATCTCGCATCACCGCCTGCCCGCCTCCCACGCTGGACGAAAACGTCCCCAACACTTCAATCTGATGTCCCTTGGCCTTCAACTCATCCCGCGTCTTCTGCGAAAACCGGTTCTCCATTTTGACGTCGCATCCCGCAAACGTTATCTTCGTAAACCGTGGTGCCTCCATCGCCGCTTGAAGATTCATTTTGTGATTCGCCAAATCCGACACAAATTGCGCGTGCGCTTGCGATTGATTCCATCCGCCCATAATCCCAAACGCTACCCGCATCGTTCCCTTTTCTCCGCCCTTTTCGGCACCCTTTTCTGCAAATGCCGGGATAATCGTGTGTAGCGGCCGCTTCCGTCCCGCCAGTGCATTTGGCGACTTCGCATCCAGCGTGAACAGTCCGCCGCGGTTATGCAGCACAAATCCCGTCCCCGGCGCCACAACCCCCGACCCAAACGACGAATAGTTGCTCTGGATCAGCGACACCATATTCCCTTCGCGATCCACCACCGTCAAATAAGTCGTATCGCTTCCGCCCGCGATTTCGCCCGCTGTCGTGTCGCAGTTCGCGTGCTGTTCATCAATCTGCTTCGCGCGTGCCGCCGCCCATTCCTTCGACAACAATTTCTCTACTGGTAGTTTCTGTCCGCGGGGCTCCCCGATATACCTTTTCAAATCCGCGTAGGCCAGCTTCTTGGCCTCGATCATCAAGTGCAACGCTTTCGGCGAACCAAACTCATAGCCCTTCTGTCCTAGCGGCGTTGCCTCCAGAATATTCAGCATCTCCAGTGCCGCCAGTCCCTGCCCGTTGGGCGGCAACTCATATACTTTCCACTCGCGGTACGTGGTTGAAATCGGTTCCACCCACTCCGCCGAGTATTTGCTCAAATCCTCTTCGTTCATCCTTCCGCCGTGCATCTTCTCCGCTGCGAGCACCTTCCGCGCAATCTCCCCTTTGTAGTACGCGTCTCTCCCATGCTCGGCGATCTGCTGTAAGGACCAAGCCAGATCTTCGTTCCGGAAAACTTCTCCCGTCTTCGGCGCACGGTCGCCTGGCAGATACAACTTGCTCGCCGCCTCATTCGACCGCAGCAAATCCACATCCCCCGCCCAATATGCCGCCGCCATCTCCGGCACGGGAAACCCGTTCCGCGCCGTCGCAATTGCCGCGCTTAAATTCTCGGAGAGTTTTTTGCGGCCGAATTTTTCCGCCAGCTTTTGCCAACCATCGACCGCACCGGGAACCGTAACGCTGTTGATTCCCTTCTGTGGCATGTCTCGCAATCCTTGCTTCTGCAAGAATTCAATCGTCAATCCCGCGGGCGCCCATCCGCTCGCATTCAATCCATAAAGTTTGTTCGCCTTCGCGTCGTAGACAATCGCAAATAAATCTCCGCCAATTCCATTCATCATCGGTTCAACCACGCCCATCATCGCGTTCGTCGCAATCGCGGCATCCACCGCGTTCCCGCCGCTCTCCAAAATTCGTACTCCCGCTTGTGCCGCCAACGGCGACTCCGCCGCCACAATCCCATTCTTCGAAATCACCATCGACCGCCCCTGGTTGCGGTCCTGCCCACTCGCGGTTTGCGTTAGCAGTCCAGCTACGCAAAGCGCGAGGCCCGTCCTCAGACCACGATTCGCTATTACTCTCAAAGTCGCCATTCAGCTCCCCCTTTGGCCCGCAGCAGCTCCCGAACTATACAACGAGCAATTCTCTTTTTCTTTCCTGGCGGTTAAGATGATTACATTCAGCCCCAGCGAGCTTCCCGCCCTTGCGTTCGCCCGTTTCCTGACGGAGAATTCACCCTTGTCGCCTGAAAGCTCCAAGTCGTCCGCCGCTTCGTCCTTGGCCGAACGAAAAACGCCATCGGAGTTCGATGCTCGAATTAACGCACTCCTCACCGGTCAGAACTCAGACCCCTTCGGCATTCTCGGCCCTCACCCTGTCAGCTCGGGTTGGGCTATCCGCTTTTTTATTCCCTGGGCTGCCGAGGCCAGCATCGTCTTCAAGAACCCCGCGATCGCACCCGCAAAAATCGCCGATGCCCTGAAGCTCCGCCCCGAAGGATTCTTCGAAGCCGTTTGGCCTTCCAACCAGCCCACCGCACCCGAACCCGGCAGCTACAAAATCCAAGGGCGCACTCATTATGGCGAAAGCTTCGAAGTCTTCGACCCATACGCGTTTCCTTTTTTCCTGACGGACTTCGACCTCCACCTCATCGGCGAGGGCCGCCACTACGACACCTACCAAAAACTTGGCGCGCACCTCCACACGGTCGCCGGCGTTGCCGGAACGAGCTTCGCCGTCTGGGCGCCTGCCGCGCGTCGCGTCAGCATCGTTGGCGATATGAATCACTGGGACGGCCGCGTCCACCCTATGCGTCCTCGCGGGTCTTCCGGCATCTGGGAACTTTTTCTTCCCGAAGTCGGCGAGGGTGCCGTCTACAAATATGAAATCCTCGGCCCCAACGGAAATCTTCTGCCCCTCAAAGCCGACCCGTACGCCTTCCGCTCCGAGTTGCGCCCCAACACCGGCTCCGTCGTCGGCAATCTCGAATCGCATCAGTGGAACGACTCCGCCTGGCTTGAGCACCGCCAACAAACAAATTGGCTCGAATCGCCAATTTCCATCTACGAAGTCCATCTCGGCTCATGGCGCCGCGTTCCTGAAGAACACAATCGCTGGCTCACATATCGCGAACTCGCCGAACAGCTCATCCCCTACGTCAAACAGCTCGGCTATACGCACATCGAACTTCTCCCTATCATGGAGCATCCTTTTGATGGCTCCTGGGGCTACCAAACGCTCGGCTACTACGCCGCCACCAGCCGTTTCGGAACTCCCGCCGATTTCATGTACTTCGTCGACCGCTGCCACCAGGAAGGTATGGGCGTTCTTCTGGATTGGACTCCCGCCCATTTCCCGCGCGATTCGCACGGGCTCGCGCAATTCGACGGCACTCATCTGTTCGAACATGCCGATCCGCGCCAGGGCGCCCATCCCGATTGGGGCACACTTGTTTACAATTACGGCCGCAACGAAGTCCGCAACTACCTCATCTCCAACGCGCTCTTCTGGCTCGACAAGTATCACATCGACGGTCTTCGCGTGGATGCTGTAGCCTCCATGCTCTACCTCGACTATTCACGCAAAGAAGGCCAGTGGGTCCCAAATCGCTATGGCGGCCGCGAAAATCTTGAAGCTGTCGATTTCTTTAAGACTCTGAACGCCGTCGCTCACGATCGCTTCCCCGGCATTCTCACCGTCGCCGAAGAATCCACAGCATGGCCCGGCGTCTCTCGCCCCACATATCTTGGCGGGCTCGGCTTCAGTCTCAAATGGAACATGGGCTGGATGAACGACACGCTGAAATATTTTTCAGCCAATCCTATCTACCGCAAGTACGAACACAACAAAATCACCTTTTCGCTGGTCTACGCGTTCAGCGAAAACTTTGTTCTTCCCTTTTCCCATGACGAAGTCGTCCACGGCAAGAACTCTCTGATCCACAAAATGCCCGGCGATATGTGGCAGCAGTTCGCCAATCTTCGCCTGCTCTACGGATATCACTATGCGCACCCCGGCAAAAAACTCCTCTTCATGGGTCAGGAATTTGCCCAGCGCGATGAGTGGAGCGAAGCGCGCAGCCTCGATTGGCATCTTCTTCAGTGGGACTCGCACCGCGGCATCCAGAAGCTCATCACCGATCTCAATCACGTTTTCGCCTCCGAACCCGCCCTCCATCAAGTCGATTTCCACTGGCAAGGCTTTGAATGGATCGATTGCAATGACGGCGACAACAGCGTCCTCTCCTTCATTCGCTATGGCAAATCACAGGACGACCTCATTGTCGTCGTCATGAACGCCACTCCTGTCGTCCGCGAAGGCTATATCGTCGGCGTCCCCCGCGCCGGCTTCTACAAAGAAATCCTAAACACCGACGCCGCCCACTACGGCGGCTCCAACCTCGGCAACATCGGCGGCCAAGCCGCCGCCAACGATCCCCGCCAAGGCCGCCCCTTTTCCCTTTGCCTAACGCTCCCCCCGCTAGCCGTCCTCTACCTTAAATGGACCCCTTCCCCATAATCCGCTTTCTCCTGTAGGGGCACGATCGTGCCCTTCTTCCCTTTCGATTTTTAGAGGTCTCACCAGTCACGGGTCACCACCCTCCAACTACAACGACGGGATTAACTCTCCCGCAACCAACCGCTGCTCTCGCGCACATTCTCCTCACCGCGCGCGTAACATAAGATTAGGAAATGCTCATGGTCTCCGGTACCTCCAAATCCTTCTCCCTACACGTCCGCTGTCCCTACGGCGACCACGATGACTGGATCATTCTGCAGGGCCGTCTTGAAACGCTCGAGCAACTTCTCGCCGCTCCCTGCGCTTTTGAATGCCCCACCCATGGCGTTCAGATGGAGTACCCTCTTGAAGGTGTCGAAAAACCACCGTCGTCTTCTGGACCTCAAAAGCGCTCGCCTCTGTTTTCTCCAGGAGCATCAAAAAAGCCCAGGCGGTCGAGCGACCGCAAAGCCTTCTACGTACCGGTTGTCGTTTATGGCTGGAGCAAAGCCTTAGGTTCCTTCCACGAGGACACCACCACGATCCTTTTCAACGCCAGTGGCGCGTTGGTCAGGCTCGCCACTCCCGTCGATCTTGGAGAAAGTCTTTTTCTCGTCAGCAAGCTCACTCGCGAGGAGCAGGAGGTCCGCGTCGTCTTCAAGGAGCCTCATCTACCAAGCGGTTACGAGGTAGGTCTCGCGTTCTCTAAGCCCGTCCCGAACTTTTGGCGGAAGACGCGGCGCAGCCAGCGCGCCCGCGAGGCACTCCGCGTTTTTGTTCGCGGCAAAGACCGCAGCGGCAATCCCTTTACCCAAAGCTCCTACACGTTGGACATTAGCGAAGACGGAGCCCGCCTCGATGGCGTCGCCTATCTCACTACACCAGGCGAAGTCATTGAAGTAAAACGCCGCTGGCACGGTAAAGCGCGCTTCCGCGTCGCGTGGATCGGCCAGATCGGCACCTCTGAGTCGAACCAGGTCGGCATTTGCACCATGGATTCCGGAAAGCTGCCCTGGCGAATCAAAGTTTCCGAACCATCCAAATCCCCGAAGCGCTCTTAAGCTTTTCCGCACACATCTCCGATTGGACGCGAATTCCCCGCTTCGTTAAACTGAATGGGCGGTGCCTGAAAACTCCACGGCCGAACAGAATCTCCGCGACACGGAGCACATTCCTGAGCCGGACCGCGTCGAATCGTTCTCTTCGCGCCTGAAATTATTAGGTTGGTCGGGAATTCTTTTCGCGATCCTGCAAAGCGCCTGCACGGCAGTCATCGCCATCAGCGGAGTTCGCGTAGCCATCGGTCTCAGCGCGCTCGCGGCGGCGGCAGGCATTCACGCCCCCGCCAAGGGTTTTCATCAGGACGCCATCCGCATACCGATGATGATCGTCGCGCTCGTCGGCTCTCTGCTCAATCTCTTTGTGATTTGGAAAATTCGCAACTTGCGAAGCAAGCCGGCGTCGCAGTGGCGCCAAAAACCAATCCCATCAAGAAAACTAAATTCCGAGCGCATTCAAATCGTGCTCTCAATTGTCACTCTCATCCTACTCGCCGCCGAATGGATCACTCACCCCATGGTCCACCGCGTCCCCTGAACGTAATTCCTTCGCCTCTCTTAGGCCTCAAGATTTTTGATTTTTGATTAGCTCTGCGTCGGTGCATTCGCTTCGTTCGCCAATTCCCTCGCTAATCGCTCGTGTAGTCTCTCGCTATACCCAACAGGCAATTCAAATGTGCGGTCATCCGCCGTCAACACCAGAATATTTCGCGTCGAATCCAGAATCGCCGAACAAATCTCGCAATGCTCCAGGTGACGTTCAATCTCTTCGCGCAGTTCCGGCGGCACGCTGTCGTCAATGTAGTCGGAGAGGTATGCCCAAACGTGTTTGCAGTTCAGTTCCATGGCATCCTCCTCCAAAATCCCTTTTTCGCTGGAGCCTTCCTCTTCAAATAGGGTGCCAGCCGCTTCTGCAGCATCATCCGCGCCCGGTGCAGCCTCACCTTCACCATGTTCTCGTTGATGTGCAGCGCTGCCGCCGTCTCCGCCACATTCAGCTCCTCCAAATCGCGAAGCGTAAAAATCTGGCGATAAATTCCCGGCAATTCCGCAACCGCAGTTCGCAGTGCCTCACGCAGTTCCTTGCGCTCCAGCGCTTCCAGCGGAATCTCTCTCCAGTCCGTCAGCGGCGCGGGAGTAAACTCTTGATCGTCTCCTTCAACCGGCTCGTCCAGCGAATCTTCCTTGGCGCGCTTCGCCTTCCGCAATTTTTGCCGTCCCTCGTTTACGGCGATGGTCGCCAACCATGTGCTGAACTTCGCCTCTCCGCGAAACTTGCCCAAGTGCCGGTAAGCATTCACCATCGTGTCCTGCGCGCAATCTTCCGCGTCCGTCTCATTCCTCACGATCGAAAGCACCGTCATATACACCATTCGCTCGTACGGCCGGATCAGCTCGTGAAACAGCTCCTTCTGCCCCGCCAAAATGCGCGCGATTAATCCCGCCTCATCGCGTTCCGTAGTCGCCACTGCTTCGCCGCTCTCCAATTGTTCCCCGCTGCGCTCGCACACCGCCCCAAGCTCTAGGAGTGCGTTCCTCCTGAAAGGTTACCGAGCCGTCTGAAGAACTCCAGTCGCCCGCCTCGCTCCAGCCTCTACCAGATCAGCCGGACCAACGCGAGGCCCTGGCGCGGCAGTTCCAATCTCAGCTCGTACTTCCCTTTGCCCAGTTCCACCCATTCGGGCGATCTGTCTATCTTCAGTTTTCCCGCCACTTCCAACTGGGCGTATTGTGCCGCGCTCGGTTTCTCCGGACGCCCCATCTTCTGCCATGCCGTATACGCGTTGCTGTTTTCCCGGTCGACACGAAATCGTTCCATCTTTGCTTTCTTCGCCGTTTCAGGTAGTCCCGCAATACTCAAGCTCACCGTGGCAGATGGCCCTCTAACATCCTCCTCTAGATAGTTCCAAACCAGCACTTCCACTTCTCGCTCTTTGCGAGTGGCAATCCCGTTCACCCCTTCGATCTTCGCGTTTCCCGGATTTAGCACATTTTCGCTGGGCGAAGCTGCGCTACTCGTCAGCTTCACGCGCTCATTTCCTAGCATCCCAAACATCCGGAATGCGTTCAGCACGGGTTTATCAATCCCATTGGTCGCCAATTCCCGAAATCCTTCAAAGTACGGCTGATCTTCGAACTCAAACGACCAGGTCACCAATCCCACCAAATTCACGCCGCGCTTTTTTGCCAGCGCCAGCGTATCGTTCAGCGCTTCCGCGGTATAAGCCGCGTACAGCTCACCATTCCGGTATGCATTTTCCGGATGATTCCTTGCCGAACACGCCGCGCACCCCTCTGGATCCCACTCGCCCAAAATCACCGGCGTCGCGCGCCATTCTGGAAATTCCGCCATCACTTGGAATCCTTTTTGAACGGATAGGAGTTGCCGGCCCAGTCCCATCTGCACGTGGTCCCCTTTCCACTTGGGAGCGCCTTTGGGATGAAAACTGATGAAGCTAAGCGGCGCCCCTTTCTTCCCTGTCGCTTCATTACTCCCTCCCGCGCAGTGCTCCAGAAACGCACGAAGAAATTCCTCGGCATTCTTTCCGGCAGCGCCAGTAGTATCCGGGCCGCCAATTTTGGCTCCGGGTGCGCCTCTCAAAATTCCTGCAGCTGCATAATCGTACAGCTTGAGAAATTCTTCTCTGCTTCCTCTCCAATAATCGATGTCTGGCTCGTTCCACACTTCCCAAAGCCAGCTCTGTACTTCCACTTCCCCGTAACGCTCTCGCAGGTGTTTCGTAAACTGGTAAACGAGTTCTTCCCACTTTGCATAATCTTTCGGCGGATACGTCCAGCCCGTGAAAACCGAACCCTCCGGAAAGTCGTGTCGATAGGGTTGCGGATGAATGGAAAGCGCCTCCGGCATGAATCCCACCTCCACCAGGGGCGTCACGCCTTTTTGCCGAAACGTGTCAAAAATCCGGTCCACGATTTTCCAGTCGTAAACCGGCTTTCCCGCAGCATCCTCGGTGTACGCGTTGGTTGATCCCCATTTCAGGGATGCGGACCCGTCTCCGCTCGTCAATAGGTTGTGCACGCGCACATAAACAGGCGCCGGACTTAACTGCCGAAGCTCTCCCAACAGCCTTCTGCCGTTTTCTGCATAGGTATAGTTTGGCTCGTCGTATCCGAAGGAGCTCCACACCGGCCGCAGCTCGCCCTCGCTTGCCCGCGCATCAACCTGAATCACTACGGGGGTCATTTGCGCCGGCGTTGTCGCGGGGTCACAGAGCAAGGGCCAAACACAGCAGCACAGCACGGCCGCCAGCCATCGCAGCCTGCCGATCTTTCTCATCGCATTGAATCTAAAGTGTTTAGCTCCGAGGATTCCGGCATGCGGTCCCGCGCTCTGCCGCTCAAGTATTCCGTAACTCATCATTTCTGCCCGGCTTCTGGAACTTTTCACGGTTCTCGCCCGTAGTTATTCACAAGAATCGGTGACCACTAGCTTCACCGAGGAAACGGGGATATTACATCATGCACGCTCGCTCGTTGCGTTTTACCGGCCCGGCCTTGCTCTCACTCGCCACACTTTTGGCTTCCCCCGCTGTTCTCTTCGGCCAAACCAGTTCGACCAGTTCAACCGCTTCAAGCAGTTCGGACCGTTGGCTGCACGTTCGCGTGATCAGCACCGAATCCAAGGGCGAAACTGTCCGCGTGAATGTCCCGCTCGAAATGGCGGAAAAAGTTCTTCCCGCCATCAACAAGGACCGCCTTCACAACGGCAAAGTTAGATTCGACGACCACGAAATGAACGGTGTCGACGTGAAAGCACTTTTGGACGCGGTTCGCACCTCGAAAGACGGCGAATACGTCACCATTCAGGGTAACGACTCCGATGTTCGCGTCGCAAAGCAAGGCGGCTATATGTTCGTGCATGTCACCGAAAAACATTCGTACACCGACAAGAATGGGAAGCCTTCTGAAAAGTCGCGCGTAGAAGTGAAAATCCCGATGAAGGTTGTGGACGCCCTTTTCTCCGCGGGCAAAGATGAACTCGACATCGTTGCAGCCCTCCGCGCCCTCTCCGCTCACGGCGGCGACACCGAACTCGTCTCCGTCAAGAGCGACGAAAACACAGTTCGCGTTTGGCTCGATTCCAAGAACATTTCCGACTAAGCGGCAGAGAGGAAAAGCAGATGATGATACTCGCTAAACTTGGTTTTGGCGTCGCCAGCACTGTTGTATTCGCAAGCGTCTACACTTTCCGCGAAGGCGTGATCCGCGTCGATGTCGACGAACATCGCGACGGCGGCTCCCACGTTCACTTCTGGGTTCCTGCAGCCGCCGTTCCCATGGCCATGCACTTTGTGCCGAGGGAACATCTACGCAAGGCCGCCAGCCATGCCTCGGAGTTTATGCCACTCGTTCAGATTGTGACGAAAGAACTTCGCCGCTATCCCGACACCACTTTCGTCGACGTCGAAGACGGTGACGATCACGTGCGCGTCAGTACCGTGGGCACCAAGCTGCAAATCGACGTCGTAAATCCGAAAGAAAACGTGCACGTCGCGGTGCCCTTAACGACCGTAAACGACGTTGCCGCACAACTTGCGGCCAACGCGCCCGGAATCTAGTTCAACAGAACATACCTCTCGTTCACGAAAGCAAAAAAACACGGAAGCTAATGCTTCCCTGTTTTTTACTTCGTGTTCCGTGTTTCGAATTTCGTATTTCGACTACTTCGGTTTCACTCTTCCTTCGCCGGCTGAAAGTAAATCTCCTCAAACATCGAGTTCTTCTGCCATCCCGCCCGCTGCAAAATCCCTCTCCCGTTTTCCACCATGCTCGGATGCCCGCAAAGGTACACAGTCGTATCCTGCGGCGTCAATCCCCACAAATCCGTGTACTTGCGAATCAGGTCATCCACACGCCCGGTTTCGCCGCGCCACTGGGCGTCCTCCCACGGACGGCTCACCGTCGTCACGTATTTCAGCCATGGAGCCTCTGCCGCATACCTTTCCATCTCGTCGCGATACCCGAATTCCCAGGACCGGCTTCCACCTTGTAGGCAGTAGAGCTTGTGATTTCCCGGCATCGGCGAATCGCCGGACTTCCAGTCCTTATAAAGTGTTCTGGCGTAGCTCACAAATGGAGCAAGACCAGTCACCGTCGCAAGCAACAGGTGATTCGCCCTTCCGCTGCGTAAATCGAGAGTGAATCTCCCTTTAGCGATCTTGCGGCAGTACAGCTTCTCGCCTACCTGCAGTTTGTAGAGCTTCGGCGTTAATTCGCCCTGTGGCACCAGCTCCAGAAAGAACTCCAATCCCTCTTCATAGGGCGAGGACACAATCGAGTACGCCCGCTCGATTCTTTTTCCCTCGTGGTCCACGCCCAACGTCGCGTATTGTCCGGCCAAAAATTTGAACGGCCCTCCCGGGTCAACCTTCACCAGCCACAGATCTTCGGACAGTTCCCGCCGCTCTAAAATCGTGGCTTCGTAGTGCTTCTCACCCGTTGGCGCCATGCGAACTTCGCTCATCCATCCCTCTCTCGCTCAACCACAAAAACTGTGGGCGGAGCATCCTGCGCCCCGCCCAAATTCTATCGCACTCGCTCTGCTTTTCTCTTAAGCACAGCCATTCAAGGTTTCTTTTCCATCTGCTGTCTCATCATCTGAGGGTCGAACTTCACCGGTGTGCCGTTTATATGGCTCTTTACGTCGGTAATGACTTTCGTCAGAACCATCGTTTCGCCATTGTCCACGGACTTAACCATTCCCATGGGCGATACCTTTGAGCTTACCCACACATCGCCTTGGCCTTCATCCTTCGTCCAGTGCTCACAGGAAAAAGTGCCCGCCGGAACAGTGATGGTCTCGGTTCCCACGGAATGCCATTTGTCCAAATCCTTGTTCATCGTGTCGCGATGGCCTTTTGTACCATCGATATCCATCTCCATCGGTTGGTTGGAGCCCGGCATCACGAACACCATTTTATGAAACGCAAAATCTGCCGGCGTAACCAGCATCTTTGCATAGGCCGGTTCCTGGGAATTTTTTCCCGTGTGCCCGACCTCCATCCAATATCCTTGCTGGGTACCAATCAATTCGGTTCCGACAATGGACATTTCCATCGTGGACTTGTTTCCTTCATGGTCCACCCGCTCGTAAGCAGCGCCCGCACCGACGACCGGATGAAAAATATTTGCAATATTCGGCCTCTTGATTGGACTAAATCCGAACTGCCCGTACACTGTGGAAGCCCCGACCGTACAAACCACGGCCGCCAGCAGCACCAAAACTTTGCGCTTCATCGTTCTCTCCTTATTGCTCTGCTTTTTCGGCCGCCGGCGTAGGTCCACTTCGAGTTGACCTTTTTCGTGATGGGGAGACACCTGCGGCCTCTGCGGGTTCAACGTAATAGCAGGTTGATTCGAAACTGGCAATCCTGTTCGTGCTCTGGCGCCGCGAACTCCTGAAGAGCTTCACTCGTACGCCAACGCCACTACCGGGTCGTAACTCGCTGCTCTCAGCGCCGGATACACCGCCCCAGCCGCCGCGCCGGCAAACGCCAGCAAAAGCGCTCCGCCCAGCCAACCTGGAGTAATCAAGATTTGCAGCGTCGGAGTCGTCTCCTTCAAGATCGCTTCCACCAGGAAAGTGATTCCAATCCCCATGACTCCGCCAAGCAATGCCAGGAATAAAGTCTCTCCCAGCAGCAACTTCACAATATCCAGACGCGAGCTCCCCAACGCCTTCAGAATCCCGATCTCCCGTGTTCGTTCCATCACCATCGTGTGCATGTTCATCAGCACCACCAGGAAGCTGATGACCATCCCGATTCCCACCATCGTGCGAATAAACGGCTTTAATTCCGGCAAGTTAGACGAATTCATCAGCGTCGTGTATTCGGCCATCGATTTCACGCCGTTGCCTGGCGCAACGCTCAGAATTTGCTCACGCGTCGCTTCGATATCGCCCTTGCTTCGTACGTACAGCATCGAAACGCGCTGATCTGCTCCCGCAATATCCTGCGCCGCCCTCAGCGGGATAAAATACCTGGCGCCCTTGCCGTGAGCCACGATTCCACAGATCGTGAACTCGTGACTCAGCAGCATCACCTTGTCGCCGACCTTCAAATGCTTCGATTGCGCCACAATATCGTCTGCGATCGCCTCGTTCGGACCTTCGAACGGTTTCCCGGCGCGAAACAAAAATCCCCGGCTCAGTGCGTTAAACCTTTGGTAGTCAATCCCATACACCAGAACAAAATTTTTCTGGTCCATCAAAGTCAGCGTCGGAGCAACTTCGTCGACACCCGGCAGCTTTGCCACTTTTTCCGTTAGTGACTCGGGCAGCACCGCGCGGGAGAATGCCAAAAACATCGATGAGTTCGGCGGTTGAACCAGAATATCCGCGCCAACGCCCTCCACGCGCTTACCCCACTCTGAAACCACACCCGTAGTCAGCCCAACGATCATCAGAACGAGAAAAACCTGAATCGTAATGGCCAGAATACTCAGAAACGCCCGCATCGGACGCGCCGCGATGTTGCCCCACAGCAACTGCGCCTGTGCGAATCGTCCTTCGAACGTCTCATCCATTCCAAAATGTCCTTATCGGATTCTTAAGTTCTGATTTCTCAGCAGATGCAAAGTTTTTTTCGTTCGACCGCAGTGCATTAGCTCTGCCGAACTTCGCCGCAAATATTTCTCTCCGGTAAAGTTTTCAACATTCGTGTGGATAACTCTGTGCAAAAACCTACGTTTCCCGTACCTAACTTCCAGTATTCCAACAAGCTGATGCGGTTTGCACTATTCCAGGGCATTTGTACGCAAAAAATTTTTGTCGACCGCACTCAAGTTCTCGATGCAGCCTACGATTAGTACCACTTGGGTGGCCGATCCAAATGTATTTTGATCACCGCTCCCGGTTCGGTCAGCTCGTAGTACTTTCCATACGTTTTCCATCCATCCGCAACAATCTGAATCAACACTCGCCCCAAGGGTGGATCTGGAATGTGCGCTGTTCCGTCCCGGTTCGTTTTCACGTTCAGCTCGTACTTCCGGTCCTTGCGAAGCATTCTCCCTTCGCTGAACTTCAAATAAACGCTGGCGTTCTCGACTGAAACATTTTTCTCTCCGCCGGTCACTTCAACGGTCAGCCTTTTGCTCGCCGGAGACGCTGTCTCTGCCGTTGAATCCTTCTGCTTCGCACCGTCCTGTGTCTCGCTTTTCTTCGTGTCAGACTGCGCGGCATTAGACTGCGCATTGTCCTGCACCTGGCGACGCGCGTTTACGCCCGGTACCAACAGCCATGTCGCACTCAAAGCCGCAATAAAAAGTGCGCTCAAAAATGTCCGTGTCATGGCCTGTCCCACATGATCGTCTATGGACCATCGTCCACAAAAACGATACGCGCAGTCAAGCCTCTGCCTAAGATCAATGGCCAATCACAGATAGAAGGCCGCCGTAGTGAAAAAGTCAAGAAGGTCAATCGACATAGGTAAGCGGTCGCCCGCTGTCCCTGTCACATCACCGTACGTACGGGTCCGTATACGGCGATTCGGTGGGTTGAGCTACCGGCGTCCGGTCAAAGACGGAATCCCAAGCGAGGCAAAGTAAGCGTTGGGCAGCGCGATAGCGAGGGCCGGACTGCTTGCCAACGACCACGGACCGTGGGCGCTGCTCGCCGCGGTAGCGGCAAGGTCTTTGCCCACTCCCCGTTTGCGGAGTTCGGCAAATCGTTTCGTCCCGCGCTTCCACTGCGTCCAGATCGCCGATCGCAGTCGGCGCCTGGTCCATTCCTCAAGGCTCTGCAACACGCTCGGTTTCACAGTTACCGAAGTAGCCGGTCCAGCCCCGTAGATAGCGAGCCAGTTCCTCGGCCATCCGCTCGATGCTCACACCTCTCGTCCGACTCGTCAGCTCCCGGATTCGCTCTTTGAAGCGCATCACCGCTTTCGGCGCAATTCGCCGCTTTGGTGGGTTCGCACTCGTGCAGCTGAACCCTAGAAACTTCCGTTCCCATGGCCGTGCCACCGCACTCTTTTGTTCGTTCACCTTAAGCTTGAGCTTTGTGATGATGCCTCTGCTGACTTCTGCCGCCCGGTCAGGACCGATCGCTCGATCCTCAGTCTCGATCCCGAGACTAGCGGCAGATCTCCCGAGGTAAGTTCATCCGCCTTCGTCGCGAAACCGCCGGATTTACAACCAGTGCCCTTGATGGATATGGACTTCGCGGTCATTTGCCCGCTCGTCCAGCACCGTATGCCTCAGATCCGGTTTTTGTACATCGGCTCGCGCCTTTGCTCCACGCTTCCTTCAGACTCACTCACGGTGACGCCTTGCGCTTCGCCATCACTTCACGTCCATCACGTTTTGAAAAGGACTTGCACCTCCTAGCTGATGAACATGCTCGGCATACAAATAAACGCGGCAGAGCTTTCGCCCGGCCGCCATAACTGACTATCGTGTCTTCCGAATCAGCTCTTACGGACGTTTGTCGTTTGGCGGCTTCTGCTGGTTCTGATGGGGAGGCGCCTGCTGCCGCGGTTGCTGACGCTGCTCCATTTTCTGCTGTTGCTGCTGATGTTTTTGTTGCATCTGCTGCGTCTGTTGTTGGTGCCGTTGCTCGATCTGCTGTTGCTTCTGCTCCGCCTGCTGCGGTCTCGACGGATTAGCTTTTTGCTGCGTCACGCGCTGATGTTCCTGGTCCTGCTTCTGTTGAAGCTTCTGCCGTTCCTGTTCCTGCTTCTGGTACATCTTGTTCTGCTGCTGCTGGTATTTCTGGTCCGATTTGGAATTGCCGGTGCTCGGTGGCCGATCTGGGCGGTTGTCCTTTGGCAAGTCGTTCGGATGTACGTAGTTCGGCCGGTTCGCGTTGCTGTCTGGACGATTCGTGCTTGGCGGGCGGTTCGCGTTTGATGGCTGGTTGGCATTATTCTCGGGTCGATTCGGATTGTTCGTCGCCCGGTTTTCATTCCTTCCACCGCGATTTGGCGGCGGATTATACCTGCCTCCTTCTTTCGCGGGCACCACGGCTCCGCCGGTAAATGTTCCCGGTCGCTGTGTCGCAGCGATTGGCGGCTTGCCACGATTTTCAGAAGCGTGCAGCTCGCGGTTGGTTCGCGCTGCTTGTATGTGTTGATGCTGCACCGGTACCGGGGGCAAGTGCCGTTGCCGCGCCGCTGCTTCCTCGTCAGGTCTCGGACGCTCGTTGATTCCGCCGTTCGGTCCGTTGTAACTCACACGCGTAACGTTGACGTTGGTCACTCGCGTCTCGTACACGTTGTGAATTACGGTCACGTTGACGTTGGTCACCGCGCGGTTGTAATAAAAACGTCCGCCATCCCAACGTCCACCCTCATACCCGTGGCCAAAGTATCCGTAGCCGTAGTTAATCCCGCCATAAAACCCCACGCGCGGCCCCCAATAGCCTTCGTGGAAGATAAACGCGGTACCTCCCCAGCCCCAGTAGCCGGGAGTCCACAGGAAACCAGGCTCCGGTGCCAATACCCACGTTCCCGGCACCCAGTAGTAGTCGCCATCCTCGTCATCCCACGCCCAATAGCCCGGCGTCCAGATGTACCCCTCGCCCGGGCAGATCGGCTGCTCGTAAACCGGCAACTCCGGCGGAGCAAAGTTGACCGACACGCCGATGGCCACTTGCGAAAACGCGGCCTGTGACGCCGCAAAGCTCATCACCATCGCTATCGTGATCACCAAAAGACGAACTAATCTCACAAAACGCATTTTCCGTCCTTTCGCCCGTCCATTGTCTTGATTTTGAGGTGGATGCGGGCGCTCTGAATTGAATGCATCAATCTGGCCCGTGCGATGATTCGTTTCGGAATGTTAGTCTTCGTACCCGACCGTTCCCATACAGTTACAAGGGTAGAAACCGAGCAGGGAACGCAGTAGGCGGTTGAGGCTCAATTTGAAGCCTCTTTGCGCCGAGCCCGCCCCATCCCGCAGCCTCACCGTATTTTCGTACTTCCCGTATTTCGTATTACCCAATTTCCAATTCGGTTTTCGCATTTCGAGCCTTGCCAATTACTGCTATCCTATTTGCGACCACACCAAAAGATCCAGTCGCATGACCACTGCTTCCCCAGCTCACCCGCATATCCGCCGGCTCCACTCCGCCACCGAGCCGCTTCTCGCCCTCAACAGCGACCACGCTATCGAACTCTCCCCGCTCACGCTAGCCGAGTTTGACCAACTCATCGGCGAATCCTTTTACGCCGCCATGATCAACGAAGGCGACGCCCTGATCATCGCGTTCGACCAATCTTCGCGTTACGACCACACGAATTTTCTCTGGTTCCGCGCTTACTTCGAAAAGGAACGCCACGACAAGTTCGTCTACGTTGACCGCGTCGTTACTTCAGCCGCCGCACGCGGCAAGGGCTATGCGCACGCTCTTTACATGGATCTCTTTCAGCACGCCAAGGCCGCCGGACACGACTGCGTGGTCTGCGAAGTCAATCTCGATCCGCCAAATCCTGTCTCTGACGCCTTCCACGCCAGCCTCGATTTCTCTGAAGTCGGCCGTGCCGTCATCTACAACGGCGCAAAAACCGTCCGCTACCTTCTCCGTCACCTCTGAGCCACGCCTCCGATATATGGCCCGGTGATGTAGCGCAAGCCCGCCGATTCCACGAGGTTTCGCGCCAGCCGCAGTTCCGCCTCCGCCACCCAGCAGCCTTTCGGATCATTTACTCCCGCAGCCGATAGGCCCGATTGCGTCCATATCGTGTGCGCACCAAGCCTCTTGGCCGTGGTGATGATTCCTGACAGTTCATTCAAGGGCCGATAGGAGTAAATCAGGTCGGCACGCTCTGGCGAGCGGCCAATGTGGCGGACCACCACTGCGCCAGGGTTCTGCGCGAGGTTCTGTGAAAGGTCCTGTGAACTATCAAACTCATACGCCGAGTAGTCTTCAGGCCCCGGGCCTCCGCGCACCACGACGTGAAAGCCCGCGCGCGCCAGCGTTTCCGGCACCTCCCTGCTCGGCCAGTCGATCACCAGGATTGTCTGAACAGTGCTGAACATTTCTTTCAGATTCATGCCAGAAGTTTTGTAGCTCACCTCGCAGATTGCATCAATCGCTAATCTACACTTTCCTTTGATTAAGGGGAGCAGGTTAACCGCACCACTGTGCGGGTAGTTCGCAGCGGCGGCCAGGGTCGCCGCTGCGTTGCGCCTGCAATTCTTCGATTTGCAGAATCCTTCCTGCCTACTCCATAAGGGCCTTAGCGTATTGAATCAGCAAATTGGCCTGCGTCACAGTCAACGACTTGCCTTGCTGCGCAATGACTTGGCTGATGAACGCACTCAGTTGGTTGTCCCCCGACTTCACGTTGCCGCTCGCGAAAGCCGTGTACGCGCTTTGCAGCGTGGATACCATTGTGGCCGCGATCGTCGCTTTGAGTTCAAACTTACGCACTAGGTTCGCCAGATTTAGCGCCGTTCCCACAGTGACCGTGAAGCTCGTGGAACCCTTCCCTACATTGCCCGCCTTGTCTGTCGCTGTTGCGCTGTAGTTGTATACCGTTCCCAGAGCGTAGGAATAGGCTGGGCCGGTGACATTCGGACCGCACGTCGCGGACGCAATCCCAGACAGCGCATCGCTCGCCGCGCAACTGATGTTTACAGTCTGCTCTACGGTGTAGGTTCCGCCGCCCGTATAGGTAACGACAGGATTGGTTTGGTCGATGTTAACCGTCACCTGGGTTTGCGCCGTATTCCCCGCGCCATCCACCGCCGTTCCAGTCACACTCGCGCCGGCTCCCTGTGCCGTGAGCGTCGTGGCTCCAGAACATGCAGCGATGCCCGACAGCGCATCGGAGCAGCTGAAGTTGACGGTCACATTCGTGTTATTCCAACCATAGGAATTAGCCGCCGGCGTCGCTCCGCCGCTAATGGTTGGCGGTGTGTTGTCGATATGGATGACCGCGGTGTTGCTCGAACCTGTGGCGGCACCGATGTTATTCGTGCCATCTGTAGCCGTGCAACTCAGGCTGTGACTGCCATTTCCGTTCACGCTGAGAGTCTCGCTCGCGCTCCCAGTGCCGCCACCCGTCAGAGCGCCAGCCGTCAGGCCCCCCAGGCTGTCAACGCAGGAAATTGCCGCCACGTTCGAGCGGTCGGACGCGCTTACGTTCCCCAGCACTGGCGTCTGGCTGGCATTGTAGAAGCCCGCTTGTCCGCTGGGAGCAACTCCAAAGCTCACGTTTACGATCGGCGGCGCCGCGTCGGTTGCTGGCGAGGGAAACAGCGCCGCCAGGATCGCATTGTACTGGTCTTGTGTCAGCGTGGACGTGGTCGTCCCCGTGCCGTTGAACACGATCGTGATCGGCCCGGTAAACGCCGTGGTCGTTCCAGTTTGACTGGGGGTAAGTGCTACCGTTCCGGAAATCAAGTCAATCTCTTCACTATTTGCCGCACTCGGCCTGGTAATAAATTGTGTCCCCCGAATACCGATGTACGCACACGTCTCTCCAATCCCGCAGTCAATGCGTATCGTCTTGTTGTCAGGCAGCGTCGGGGCGATGAGCCCGCTTGTATACTGAAAAGCGCCCTGCAAAGCTGAGAAGAAGGAATTCCCCTGATGGCTGGCTGAATCAAAGGCGTACTCGTTAAGTGCAAAATTACTATTTTGGCTTACCCGCAACTCCATGCCATCGGTAAATGTAATCAAAACTGAGCTATTGGGCTTTGTCGAGATGGTGTCGTTAAGATACACCGTGCTACCTGGTTGGAGTTGTACTGTGCCGTCCATCGCCGTTCCGGTTAACTCCGTCACTGTGCCCACCACGGGGCACACCGGCGTTGTAAACGCCATGGACAGGTCCTCACGCGCACTGTTTGCCACTCGAATCGTGTGGGGACCGTCTACAGAAGATGGCAGTGTGAAGCTCTGCGAGAATGTACCGGAAGAACTTGGATAGTTAAGGATGTTTTGCAGCAGGCTTCCATCCACGTAAATCCCGGCGTCGAGCCCCACTGACCAGTTGCTGCCTGTTGCGGCTATCGTCGTTCCCGAGCTGCCACAGGTCGGACTGATGTTGAGCGTAGGCGGTAGTGCCGTGAATACTTGCGATGCGTATTCACCAGCACTATTCCTAGCCGACATCGTGTATTGCCCCACGTCAGTGGGGATTGTCAGTTGGATGGAGCAATTTGCCCATCCGTCTACCCCCACCGGAGCAGGGCAGGCGCCAAGGAACCCCGGTCCGAACGGACACCCGTCGGCACAGACGTAAAACCCAGTGTTAGGCTTGAGGCCCGCTGGGATATCTGCCGCAAATCCGGCCGCCGTCGCCGTCACTGTGATTCCGGCCGCACCACTGGTCTGACTGAGCGACAGTGTTTGCCCGGAGGCCTTACCCGGGAGTATTCCGAGAAGTAGAGTGACCGCCACAACTGCAAAAAATAATCTCTGGCGAAAATCGCTTCCACGAACAGAATTGCTGTGCCGCAATTGGTCAGTCATGTCAATTTCCTTGGGTTGGGATAGGAGTTGCGATAGGAATGGAAACAACCTCAACGGTCTTCTGTAGTTCTGATTCTGGATTTGCCAGCCATATGAACGGCCAGCCATATCAAGTGAAGGAAGCTAATCGTACCTGCCCGACGGATCCCGACGGACCTCAACGGACAATACCAATCAAGCCTCACCTCACTATGCATTGCGCAAAAGCGAGGCAAGAACTGTCACAGGCAAGGCAGGTTACTGCTGACAGGAACCTGAAACGCTCCAGATCGACTGGGAAGGCATTCCCCGTCCCGATCGCGAACGGGCACACCTCAACCTTTCTGCGCCGGCGCCCTCATGCAGTCCGTCGCCCACCACGACTACAGCTCCTGCCTGACTCCCTTTGGAGGTAGAATGCAGGGCTTCAGGGTAAACACGACAAGGAGACTCGCCATGGCCGAAATGACCGCCGAACAAGCTCACGCACTACTTCACAACTTTTTTCTGGGCACCATGAAGAATGAAAGCCGCACCACCAAGAAAATCCTCGAAGCGGTCCCGGCCGACAAGGCTTCCTACCAGCCCGATGCTTGCGCCAAGTCCGCCATCGAACTCGCTCGCCACATCGCAGTCGCCGATAATTTCTTCATCGAGTCCGTACTCAATGGCGCATTCAATCCCGGCAGCGTGACCATTCCCGAGAACGTCAAAACGCCCGCCGAAATCGCGACTTGGTACGAACAGACTTACGCGAAAAATTTCGACGCCCTCACGAAAGCCACTGGAGATCAACTCATCAAGATCATCGACTTTCGCGGACTCTTCCAGCAGCCCGCCATCCTCTTCCTGCAATTCGGCCTTGTTCACGCCATTCACCATCGCGGCCAACTCTCTACGTATCTCCGACCCATGGGCAGCAAAGTTCCAGCCATCTACGGCGAAAGCTACGACTCCGCCTTAGCCAAAAAAGCCGCCCAAGCGCAGGCGTAAGGAGAATCAGCTGGGTCTAATGTCGCTGCGTGGCTAGCGCGCTGGCGGGTGAAAGTACGCGAAGAGCGTTAGAAAACTGAGCACCACGATGATGAATCCGACAACGAGTCTACGCTCGGAGTGAATTTCTCGCGAGGCACCACGACGCCCTTACTGCGAGCGAGGAGACTTTTTATCTGAGGATTATTCGCCAGTTCGATGCGGCAGATCGGCGAGACTATCGAATACGCGAGTTTCCGGCGTTGCGCTCTCTGAATCGGAGTGCGTTTCGGGCGGCAGTGAAACTCCAGCGTCGTCAGCGGCACTGTGGCTGCCTGAGTCGACCATCGGGTGTTCCACGGTGACCATTGTTGTCTTCTCGAACAGCTTTTGTACTGCGTCGCTCTGGAAGAGTTTTTGCACTTCGGGTTGTTCGCAAGTTCCGGAGGCAATTCGCTCAGATCGTGAATCTCGCGCGTTTTGGTGACAATTGGTCCCGATGTCAATTTGAAATCGATAGTTTCTTTGAGGCCTAATTTGTCGAAAGCAGCATTCATGAATCGGTCGAAGATGGGTCTTAGCCCCAGCAACAGAAGAGCGACCAACATCACCAGGCCAAGCATCAAAAGGAGGAACACAAGATAATTTCGCGTCAGGCTATCGTCCACTTTGTACGTAGCGTAGGCTACGAGCGCTAGCCTGAACAAACCACCCAAATGCACCGCAAGGACGCAGATTATTCAAGCCATTGGAAGACCCGCCGGAGGATCTAACGAACAACGCCAGTGAGAGGAGACGACGCGGAAGCGTAAAGTTTCTTCGCCATGCGGCCGGCAAGAAATGCTTTGCGGCCGGCGAGGGTCGCGTCGCGCATGGCTTCCGCCATCAGTACGGCATCCTCGGCTTCGGCAATAGCAGTATTCATCAGAATGCCGTCGGCGCCCAATTCCATCGCGACGGCCGCATCGGAAGCGGTGCCAACGCCGGCATCGACGATCAGCGGAACTTCGGTGATTCGTTCGCGCAAAATTCGCAGCGCCGCTGGATTCTGAATACCCAAACCGGAACCGATCGGCGCAGCGAGAGGCATCACGGCGGAGGCGCCGGCATCAATCAATTTTCGCGCGGCGATCAAATCATCATTGGTGTAAGGAAGAACAACGAACCCTTCTTTCACAAGCACGCGCGTGGCTTCAATCAGTTGTTCGGTATCGGGATACAGAGTTTGCTGGTCGCCAATAACCTCGAGCTTCACCCAGTTGGAAAGACCGACTTCGCGACCAAGCCGCGCGGTGCGAATCGCTTCGTCGGCCGTATAACAGGCGGCGGTGTTCGGCAAAATGAACATTTTGTCGCGAGGAATAAAATCGAGCAGTGACTCTTTACTTTTGTCGGTGAGATTTACGCGGCGCACCGCAACCGTAACCATATCCGCGCCGGAGGCGGCGTGAGCGCGCGCCATTTCCTGAAAGCTGCGGTATTTCCCGGTGCCGACAATGAGCCGCGACGTAAATGCGCGGCCCGCAATGACGAGCTGGTCAGACATTTTTTGACCTCAACCGACGTACCAAAAGAAGTGCTAAGGAAATTGTAGAACGCAGCGACGCAGAGAACAAATTCAGAAAAGGAGGTAACAAGAACTGGATCAGTCACGCAGAACCAGAAGATCTATTTTCAGATTTCGATTTTCGATTCTCGAATTTCGCTTTTCGGCTGTCGCTTCAGTCTTGAATAACAGGGCGCGGTTCGGCGACATCGGCGTAAAGAGATTCGATGACCTCGCGATATTGATCTTCAACGACGCGGCGTTTCAGTTTCATGGTAAAAGTCAGCGCGCCATTGTCAAAAGTAAAATCGGCGGGTAGCAGCGCAAAACGCTTGATGGTTTCGTATTGCGCAAGATTGGCAGTGAGCCGCTGAATTTCCGCGTGGATCAATGTTCGCGTGAAGGGATGGGCAACAACTTCTTCGCCGGTGGAAATTGTCACGCCGTGCTCCGCGGCTTTCGTTGAAACCGTCTTGCAGTTCGGCACCACCAGCGCCACGATAAATTTACGCCGGTCGCCGACAACCATGGCATTCAGAACATACGGACTTGTTTTTAGTGCGTTTTCAATCGGCTGTGGAGCGACAAATTTTCCAGCGGAAGTTTTCAGCAAATCCTTTTTGCGGTCGGTGATGAATAGATAGTTGTCCTCGTCAAGATAGCCGACGTCGCCGGTGTGAAACCATCCATCTTCATCGACGACTTCGCGGGTCGCTTCCGGTCGTTTGTAGTAGCCCTGCATGATCATCGGGCCGCGCACCAGAATTTCGCCGTCGTCGGCGGCTTTGACTTCGCAATGCGGAATCGGCAGGCCGGAACTTCCGACGCGATTGCGCGGAAAATTACTGGAGACAATGGGTGAAGTTTCCGTCAGTCCATACCCCTGGTAAATCGGAATGCCGACGCTCCAGAAAAATTCCGCCAGTGATTTTGAAAGCGGCGCGCCGCCTGAGGAAACAATTCGCAATCGCCCGCCTGTGCCTTCACGTATTTTTGAATACACAAGTTTGTCCGCCAGCGCCCATTGCATTTTCAAAAGTGGGCTCGCGGAAGCGTCGCCGCAACGCCACGGAGCCGCGCGTTCGGCCACTTGAATCGCCCACCTAAATATTTTCTTCTTCACGCCGGTGTTGGCGCTTCCCTGCTCCATCAGTCGCGCATAAATTTTTTCAAAGACGCGCGGCACCGCAGCCATCACCGATGGCCGAATTTCTATCAAAGCTTTCGCAACGTTTTCAACTGCATCGACGTAAGCAATCGGCACGCCCTGAAACAAATAAATGTAATCGAGCGTCCGGCCATACACATGCGCAAGCGGAAGAAACGAAATCGCCACGTCCTCGCTTGAGCGTAGCGCGAAATCGCAGCCCACATCCGTCGTGTTTGAACAGAAGTTTGTGTGCGAGAGCATCACTCCTTTCGGCTCACCGGTTGTTCCAGACGTGTAGATAATCGAGGCAAGTTGACCTGGAAGAACCTGCGAAGCGCGCATGCGATACGCGGCAACTTCCGCTCCGCCAGCCAACGCAATCAGAGTTTCGTAACGAAGACACTCTGCAGGAAGGTCGTTCCCGGCGTCCGCGACGACGACGTGCTCGAGATGCGGAAGCTCGCTTCGTATCGCCAGAAGTGAAATCACTTGGTCCCTTCCGGCGACGAAGACCACGCGCGCTTCGGCATGTTTCAGGATGTACGCCATGCGTTCCGGCGACTCCTTGAAATACACAGGAACAGTGACAGCGCCGCTTCCGTTGATGGCAAAATCCGCGGTGTGCCATTCGGGACGGTTGGCTGCGAGCAGACCAACGCGATCGCCAGGTTTCACGCCAAGCTCGAAAAGTGCTTGCGCCAAACCGGCGGTGCGGCGAAGGAATTCATCACTGGAAATGTTCTGCCAACCCGCGGGTGTGAGGTACATCTGGGCACGTGGATTCGGCCACGTGTCCATCGCGTGCAGGAATTTTGAGGGAAGCGTCCCGTAGTTCATGATCCAAGCGAAACTGTAGCGTATAAGAGGCGCAGCCGCAATGGAGCCGCAGCACCAGTACGCCGTGAAGTAGAGTGCGCGAGTTTCGCCCGGGCGCCATTCTCGGCAGAAAAGGGAGCGGTGCGCTAAGATGGCGATGCGGGCATGCATGGAGAAATGCCGATGAGCACGGCGAAAACGATGTCGGAGACACAGCTTTCGAAGGGGCCGTTTCGCGCGGCGAGGGGCACGGAGATTTCGTGCAAGGGCTGGCAACAGGAAGCAGCGCTGCGCATGCTGATGAACAATTTGGATCCGGAAGTTGCGGAAAAACCCGAAGAACTGGTGGTTTACGGCGGAACGGGAAAAGCCGCGCGCAACTGGGAAAGTTTTCACGCAATTGTGAAATCGTTGCGCGAGCTCGCAAACGACGAAACGCTTTTGGTGCAATCGGGAAAACCCGTCGGAATTTTTCGTACGCACGAATACGCGCCACGCGTTTTGCTTTGCAATTCAAATTTGGTGGGTCACTGGAATACTTGGGACAACTTTCACGAGTTCGACCGCGCCGGTTTGATTATGTACGGGCAGATGACGGCGGGAAGCTGGATTTACATCGGCACGCAAGGAATTTTGCAGGGCACGTACGAAACATTCGCGGCCGCAGCAAAAAAACATTTTGGCGGAGATTTGAAGGGAAGATTAGTGGTTAGCGGCGGAATTGGCGGGATGGGCGGAGCGCAACCGCTGGCAGCGACGATGAATGGCGCGGCGTTTTTGGGGATTGATGTCGATCCCGAGCGAATCAAAAAACGATTGAAGACGGGCTACATCGATGTGATGGTGACGAGCCTGGACGAGGCGTTGCGGATTCTGAAGAACGCGGTGCGCAAGGGCGAAGCAACGTCGGTTGGGTTGGTTGGAAATTGCGCGGACTTGATTCCTGAACTTGCGAAACGTGGCGTGGTGCCAGACTTAGTAACGGATCAGACGAGCGCGCACGATCCGATCGGCGGATACGTGCCGAACGGGATGACGCTCGAAGCGGCGCTCGAACTGCGAAAAAAAGATCCCGACGAGTACAAGAAACATTCGATGCAAGCGATGGCGGAGCACGTTCAGGGAATGCTGGATTTGCAGAAGCTGGGCGCGGTGACGTTCGACTACGGAAACAATATTCGGACGTTTGCGTTTCAGCAGGGCGTGAAGGACGC